>Ga0315296_10000951_pt1 | contig 25692 bp, 21 predicted proteins | sample YL17G14_18_MG_FD_203921 | JGI IMG/M metagenome (GOLD analysis project Ga0315296, IMG submission 203921) | Sediment microbial communities from Yellowstone Lake, YNP, Wyoming, USA - YL17G14_18 | ecosystem: Environmental > Aquatic > Freshwater > Lake > Sediment | place: USA: Wyoming | collected... | reverse complement strand
TCATGCTCCCATTGGCATAGATTTCGTGGTTATTTCCTTCGCCTCTTCTCATAGGGACATAGACAATAGGAGAAGTAGCATGTGTAAGATCCAGTATTCTTTCTGCTAGGTGTTTCACTTTTACGGGTTTGGAAGTACCTATCTCCACAATCTCCTTTGGGGCAACTTCAGCACTGCGGATCAAAGCTTCAATTGCATCATCAATGTATATGGCATCCATTGTTTGTTCTCCATTGCCAAAGATTTCTAGAGGTTCTCCTTTTAGCGCAGCTATGACGAAGTATGGAATTGCCTTTCTGTATTCAGCCAGCTTTTCTGCAGGACCATAGATGTTATAGGGTCTTACTATGACTGACTGAAAGCCGTAGACGCATTGATACATTTCCAGATAATGTTCGCAAGTCTCCTTCGTGATTGTATATGCATTATGCTTCCAAACGTTGGGCTTTGATGTGAACAATATCTTGTTCACTTCTTTTCTTCGCATTGCTTCGAGCAGGTTTAGAGTTCCAAGGACATTTACTCTTTCTGCTTCAATAATTCTGTGGAACAGCTCAGCCGTACCCAGAAGACTCGCCAAATGAAAAACAACGTCAACGTCTTTAAGAATCTCCTCGAAATCAAAAGAAGCAATGTCGCCTCGAATTGTCTTCGTTCCGAGATTACATTCTCTCTTATCGAAGGCAATTACTTCATGTCCTTCAACAAGCAGTCTTCGTACGAGATGTTTGCCGACAAAACCAGCGGCGCCAGTAACCAGAGTTCTCAATCAATCACCAGTTTTTTACATTCATTCCATTTTGAAATAAATGATAGAACCCAGTTTCATAATATAAACTTTGTTTCTGCTACAAATGCTTTCGGCGTGATCTTCGCTGAAACGAGTTTGTTCGGTGTTCCGTCTCTTGCAACAAACGTTGGCGGAATACCGACCGCAATTAAAGACGGCTTAAACGGGAAAACTTTTCCGCTATACGCCAACGCGCGCGAGCGAAAACGACTGCGATTATGTGTTGGGCCTCTTTTTTAATTTCCCCGATTAGAAGACGCTGGCTTCATCATCATTCAATCAATATCAGTCGCGCCTCAGCTGGTCAGTAGCCGAGTAAATCATGAAGACGCTGATCACGCAGTTGCTCAGATAACGTACTTTCTTTTCTTTTGGTACGCACGCTCGCACTTATTGTTTCATCGTCAGGAGCTGAGAAAATACAATTACTGTTTTTTCATCGTTATTTCCTTTCAATAGCTATGCTTCAGATAAATGAATTAACTATTTTAGTCGTCTGATGCCGTTGTAAACAAAGTTTCTAGCTTGGAGTATGGGCTTGTATTTTGGTAAGATAATTTTGTCAAATATTTCGATTCTTTCCAGACTCCCATTCCACTCTCTTTTCCATCTCCAAATCCCCCAGCTACTTGATCTCTCAGTTGGAGGAGGTTCACTCACGCCTCCCAGATTATACTTCGAATAACCGTTTGCGCACGCCCATTCCATAACCTTCCAATGCATAATATCGTTGGGTCGAACTTCCCATCCTTCAACGAGCGAGCCAGCATTCAACGCATAAACGGTTTTCCCATGGACTAAAACGAAGACTCCCGAAATGATTCTCCCTTTCCAATTTGCCAGAAATACCCTTGACAATTCAGGATTATAGTTATTCCATATTGCCTCAAACAAAGGGCGGGGATATGGTATGAAACCTTGCCTTTTCACAGAGACATTGAGCAATGAATAAAAGGTTTTTAAATCTTCGTTACTATGCGACTGAGTGATTTCCACTCCTTGACCCAAAGCTTTCTTGATGTTTCTCCTCTTGTTGTGGTGAATGTTCATCCATAGCTTTTGCACTCCTTCTTCAAGGTTGACAACGTACTCGTTTGCTTTCCCTCCTGCCACATAGTTCATCTTGTGGAATACCTCCTGGAGTTTCCAGGAGCCAAAAACCGAAAAAAGTGCTTGGATAATTCGTTTTCTCCTGCAATATGCTTCAAGCTCCTTCAGAAGACTCCCAACAAACTGAAGATTTTCGACAGTTTCTACGCACACAATTGGTCCCCAAGTTACATCCAGAGTCGTGCCGAACCCGAAGTAAACTTTATACGTACCTTGAGCTATTCCGATTGGTTTCCCGCCATAACTAATAAGTAATCGAACAATTTTTGTTCTAGGATGTGCCGTTTTTGCCATTTCGCCATACTCGAAGCATTGAAAAAAGTTCCCTTCTGGAGATGCCTTCTTCAAGAAGGAATTCCACAATTCAGCCGACGGATTTTCAACAACAGCGCATCCAGACACAAAATTCGCCTCTTTTCGAATTGAAGTAATTTGAATTTTGTTCTATATATCTTTTGAATTCCTAAACTCTCTGAAGCGGGTCAGTTCATCCACTTTGAACATCCTTAATCACCTAGGGGTATTGCTAAAGTTTATCTTTTCTCAAAACGTCATCAAATGTTTTCTTTTCCGCACACGTCTCTAGCTTTCTTATGTCTTCAGCGTCAAAGCTCCAGCCTACTAGCCCACGTTCTCGATTACTCGCTCCAGTCTGGAAGCCCTCGGGATCGGAAAGATCACCTTGCTTTTGGTCATTAACCAGTTAAGGGCTATTTGCGCAAGGGTTCTGCCGCCGTGTTTCTGCGAGATCTCGTCCATGGCAGCCTTAAGTCTCTCGTTTGGATTGGCCAAGGCGCCCTGTGCGATTGACCTGTAGGGTATGATAACGATATTTTTATGCTCACAATACGGGAGAAGATCCTTCTCGATACCTCTAACCATTAAATTATATTCAACTTGGTTGGAGGCAAGCTTGTTCTTTGAGAGGGCTTCCTCAGCCTTCATCATTTGTTCTAAGGAGAAGTCCCCTTGCGATTTCTTGGATGGTTGCACTGTTCTGATCTTTGACTTAACTTTTCAGACCTCTTGGCGACTGCAAAAACATTGTGGCGGAAAAATAATTAAAGAGAGTAGGGAGACGATCTTCACAAAAAAGAATAAAAAAGAACTTCACATGGGCGCCCAATTTTCGCTCTCGCTATTCAGGATAACACAAGAATGATTTTTATCCACAAACTAAAGCGCTCGTGGCATGGCGTGGGCTCTGCCGACGTAAAGCACTTCCCACACCATCATTTTTAACCAATTTTCGGGACAACCGGCGCGCGCCGTCTTCTTCTAAGCAAGAGTGTTACGGTAACTATTACTGCAGTGCCGATTGCGACGGCTACGGGGTAGATGATTTCCGCTGGTAGGGGTGGGGTCGGTTGAGGTTTTTGCGTTGGGATGGGCTGTTGCGAGGATGATGGAGAAGGTGACGGGGAAAGACTTGGTGACGGACTTGGAATAGGACTTGGCGAAGGTGTTGGAGAAGGAGTTAGAGGCGGGGAAGGCGAAGGACTTGTAGACGGGGATGGAGTGGGGCTTGGGCTGGGTGAAGGACTTGGCGAAGGACTTATATCAGAATTGAGAACGTAGATGTTCATTTGTTGTTCATTAATGGTAACCTGAATGCCGGCTCTGAGTAAAGCGTCTCTGGTTTTGGGTAGCCAAATTCCCAGGGCTTCCGTTGACACGCCAGTCCTGTCTGTGCTATCCGGATTCAGTGTGTGTGTGTCTGAATATCCAATGGCTTGTGCCGCTTGGACTAAAATGTACTTGCTTGCCCAGTAATCTAATGCTACTGGGTCGGTACTTGCTGCTAGAATATTAGTTCTTGTTGCTACGGTGTAGGGTGTGCTAGGTCCAGCTCCCTCATAATTGTCGGGTATGGCGTTCACCCAAATGGCGCACATGATGTTTAACGTTGGCATCCGTGTTTCCGCCATTAAGGTGCCCATCCCACCTGTGGCGACGCTGTTGTGACCATTCGCTAAACTTTCAGATTGGACACCCATATAGTGTTTGACGGCGCCAGTCACTCCATACGTACCGTGGGACTTCAGAACTGGAAGGTTGATGACCTTTAAGCTGTTTTCGTAAGTTTGGCCGTTCCATATTCCGTATTTGAAACTGATGTAAGTGCCGTAAATAGTCCGAAATTTAGGGTAGGATACGTATATTCCAGTTACGGGATCGGCGGTAGCTTTAACGATATAGCCATCATTCATGTCGCCGGCAGAGTACTCGTTTACTTGTTTGCCCCTTATTGGTATCCAGTCGTAAGTCGAGACCTTATGTGAAGATGAGAAGCTATCAACGACCTTTTGTGTGGATTGTGAATGGTTTTCTGCATTACTATTAGCCCAATCCATGTCTCCTCCCCATTGGCCGTTGTCGGCTACGACTATTTCGCCGGTGAACCCTTTGGGATGGTTAACTATGGATTGGATAAGTTGCTTCAACACGTCCGTGTCGGTTCCTCCCCGCTCGGCCCATTCTTCATTGATTTTTATTAAAACAATGTCGCTCGGTTGAATCATAGAATAAAAGTCTAACCCCTTCTGAGACATGAGATTTATCAAGTTGCTTACAGTTGCCACCTGCCTCCCGTTTACAGCGTAAATATTAGATGGCGGCGAAACCGTAGCTGTACGATTATAAAAATTCAATTGGATTTCCTGGTTGGGATCTTGAGCGTAGACTGATGTTGTACTATTCCAAAATGGCTCGGTTACTAGAATGGAGAAAACTATGATTAAGACTAGGACTAACACTTTACTCCATTTACTCAAAAATCTACGGGTCTTTGCCACCACTCCAAGCAAGAACACTGCCAAAAGAGGAAATAGTACTAAGCTATTTGCCAAAGCGGCTCGTTGGCAAGGGTACACTATTCTTGAAGGCTTTGATCCCGTCCTAAAAAGAAACCATAAAAAACTAGCGACGCCAAGAAGTATTATCCCCTTAGTTCCATGCCTTCTACAGTGACCATTAGAGGAAACGATGACTGAATGAGCCTTCTTATGTCCTTTGCGAGCCGACTTGAACCTCTCCACCAAATCGTTTTGGAGACCACTATGGTTAACAAAGTCTTCCAGTGCCTTATCCTTTATGGCCGCGTTTTCATCACTTTCCTCACGCGCGCATGGGTGTTCGTAAATTAGGTCAGCGTGCTACCCTTCTTTTCAAAGTCGGGTGTTTGTTTGTGGGTGTTTGCAGATGTTGTATGTGGCTTCGGCGTCTCGGTATGGATCTATGTAAATTTCAAACCAAAGTTCCAGATTAATAATTCTCCAAAGGATTGATGCGAACCTCAGCGCTTCTGTTCGGTCAAGTTTACGCTCACGTAAAGAGTTGAAGACTTCCAAAATTCTGTCTTGGTTGAACATTCCCCTTTCTGTGAACGCTGTTGATGATAACGTGAAAAAAGGGTAGGAGTCGAATTTGTCTTTTGTCAGTTATGTTTTGTTCTCAGAGTCCAATAGAGAAAGCCGATTATGTGTCTGATGCCTTGGTGTCTTGTGGAGATACTGGAATAACAGTACAGTATTGGTAATCTGTCGTTTAGCACTGAAATAGGTGTACGTGTAATTCTGTTTAGGTTGACGGTTTTGAACCATCGAAAAAATTCTCTTGCTCCTTTTATGCCGCTTCCGATGTTTTCTTCAGTGATATCCTGTATGTCTTTCCAATTCTCGAGTACAGACCATTCTGAGGCCATTGCTCCGAAGCGGAAACGAGTCTTGATCAGATTCAATGCGTCTTCAGTTTTTCTCAGGGAGAAGTTGCAGGTTGCGGGGTCGATGTTTTGCAAAGCTAGTTCTGCTATGGTTCGGAGGCATTTCTCGCACACGCAACAGTTTAGGAACTGAGGAGAGGGGGCGAAGAATCTCTCAGTCGAGGAGCAGACGATCAGGTTAGAGGCATAGTGTGATTCAGGTTTCAAGATTTGCTTCACTTTTTCCATCCGAGTCAATTCGCTGCTGTCGTAGACTATTCTTGTGTTACCGATTGAAACGTCAGCAAAATGGAACAAGAGAGAACCCTGGAAGCCGAGAGCTCGTGGGTTCTTGGGCTGCTTGAATTCGGATGAGGCAACCAGCAAGGTCCCATATTCAGGGGTCAGCAAAGGGGCTCCAGCAGTGGCTAAGCATAAGCCATGTGTAACATCTCCGTACCAACTGCCGCCTGCCTTTCCCAGGAAGTTCTTTGCAGCCAAGTTGTCGTTGATAAGCTCGCGTTCATTGGTCGTGATGAAATGTATGGTGAGGCTTTCTTGGTTTGCGAAGTTTTGAAGTTTGGTTTTAACCAAATTCCAGTATCTTTGTTCGGTCAAGGGGATATCGCTTCCGTGTACAGTGATCAAAGTGGGTTTTTCTTCTCTGTGTCGCAAGTACGATGTCAACGAATCAAGACCGCCCGAAAACAATAGGGCATATCGCTTGCCCGCAGGACCATCGGGAGCAACAATATGGTCCGCATGTATTTCTGTAGAGAATGAGAATCTGGGAAACCACTCTCTGAATACCTGCTCCACGCTTTTGAGTGATTCTAGGAAGCAAGAATCTATAGTTTCCAAGTAGATGTCAGCGCCAGAACCCCATGCTATCGTGACAACTGCTGCAAACGCTGGGATTGACAGAACGCTCTTGCTGACGTTTTCTATGTTTTGGTCATATGTAATGCGAAGATGGTCTCCTTTGAAGTATTCTTTGACTCTATCTGAAAAGCTCAGTTTGACCAGCAATTCATTGTTGTTGACTGTTACGTCGTCTATTCTAATAAATTCTTTGTGCATTTCAGCACCCCTGAGAAAAAAGGAGATGGTTAGAGAAATCTCTTCAGTACCTCGAACTCTTTTTTGGTGATCTCCTGAGCTGAGCTGAACTTGACTGCGGCGTCCCCATCTGGAGAATAGAATATGTAGTCCTCGACTGTCGTGGCTAGTCCGAAGTAGTCGACAAGAAATTCCTTGTTCACGTAGTCTTCAATCTTCACGGTTGGACGCCCTTCGACTGCAGCCAAAAAAGCAAAAACATTCGGTTTCCACATCAAAATCACCTCTCTATCTCTTTACAAGGCTCGAAACCTTTGCTAGTATCTCAAGTATTAGACGGCCCATGTCTTGTTTGAAGAATAGAAATGCTCCCTTGAAGCCGAAAACTTTTGTCAGAACGTATTGTCTATAGATGCGCTCAAGTTTCTTAAGTTCCTTGGCCTGCAGGCGTCCTTCTGGGCTCCACTTATGTATGCATTTTGCGTAGGGAGTTATGTAGAGACTGTTTGGATAACGTTTGCGAATACTGAATCCAAACAGTGCGTCTTCCATCCAAGTGTATTTCATAAGATTTTCGTCGAACTGAAACTCTTCTAGAACGTGGTGTTTGAAGCTCATGTTCGCTCCCTCGAGATGCTCGCAATTGATGACTCTTGTAAGGGTTGTTGGGTATCGATTGTACTTGCATTGGTCTTTAACAAATTTATCGTGAACGTCGAAAATCATTTCGATGCTCTTATTTAACGGGTGTAATTTTGGGTTTCCGATGTTTGTTATCCAGCCTTGAACTCCCAGAGCATTCGGATAGTTTTGATAAACGTCAAGTATGTTTTCCATGTAGTCGGGGTAAAGAACTATGTCGTTGTCAAAGAACATTATTATATCGCCTTTAGTCATTTTGGCGCCGATGTTTCGTGCGATTGTTATGGAACGTTCTTTTGAGTTCTTGACGTAGGTGAGTTCAATGTCCAAAAATTTGAACTTCGCACCATAATCTTCGCATAATGCCTTAATTTCGTTGGTAGGAGTATCGTCAACAACGATAACCTCCAAAGGCATGATGGTTTGTCTCAGGATGCTTTCGAAGAGTTCAGCCAAATCATTGGAACGGTAATAAGTCGGAATCACAACTGAAATGCTCGCTATGCCCATGTTCCCGCTTCCTTTCGCCTATTCGACTTCCATCGTCTTACTTAACGATGTAGACCCTATGGGTAAGAAGTTATGCTTTAGCGGGCCGTCACCTTGTTGCTGATCGGATGGGAATAAGAGGAATATTAGCGAACCAGGCGATAAAATGCGCGCTGAATGTTAGATTAGAATGAATTCGGTCATTATTTCCAGATTACTTATGATCTGCCTGATCTCATTTTCATACGCTGGATTTGCTAAAATTATATAGTCTGGCTGGTGCTTGAGCAAGAATTTTGGTTCTACAATTTTCTGTCCTGTTCCAGGTACATACTTGCCTCGTTTGCGGGGATTTATGTCTACAGTGTACTCTATCCTTGGATCTTTGAGGATATTCAAAAGAGTAACACCTCTTGCACCGGCTCCCCATATAACTACTCGTTTTCCTTTGTTAAGTAACTGCTTGACTCTGCTGCTGTATTTTTCGATCGTGTTGGTCGACTTGACAGCAAATGAGGTGATGCGGTCTTTGATTTCGCCGGCTATCGGTTTCGAATTTGGCTTGAAGCTTGACTTCGTTCGGGTCTTGGGGGTGGCATCAATGTAAATTGAGTCGAAGATTTCATTTTTGGACTCCGTAATCTCGCAGATGTTAAATCCGCAGGAAGAAAAAAGGTAAAATAAAGAAGGGACGGTGAAATATGAAACATGCTCGTAGATAACGTCCGTGAAATCTCCTTCCTTAAAGGCCTTCAGTGCATTTGGCACTGCAAAGAAAACATGAGTCTTTGAACTATAACTGAATGTTTTTCGCAAATTACTCAGGAAGTTTTTGGGATAATTCATGTGTTCAAGTTCGTGGTAGGAGAAAATAAAATCGATCTTATTACTCCTATCTAGTGTTGGATAGAAGCTTGGGATTGATCCGATTGATTTTCGACTTTTGTCTTCAACCTTCGTGTAGAAAGGATCAAACCTTAGTCCATGGTTGTTCCCCAATTCGATCAGCAAGGAGAGAAAGTCAACTTTCCCGCCTCCTATCTCAATAATGCTCTTGTTATGCAGATCGTAACGTTGGATCAGGTTGGTCGCCAGTTTTTTCGCGAAATTTTGAAAGTGAAGGGAGTAAAACAGGGAGTTGTCGTAAAGATGACCGTATTGGTTTTTCTCTGGCTCCAGTGCAATGTTTGTCACAAAGGTGCAAAACGAACAGAACGCCAGTTTGATGTTCCCTTTGGGACAGTTGATGGCTTCATCCTTGCTGCTCCACAGGACGTTGCAGCTCGCAGGAACATCAGTCACTTCATAGAAAATCCACAATCCCGACGAACCGCATAATGGACAATGGATATCTGATTGTTCATTTCCTATTGCTTCAATCATACGAGACTGCTCCGTCAGTTTGCATGCGAGATACTTAAAAAAAGGTGAACAGTAAAAAAGTCGAGCGCAGCTCCCAGCTTTGGCAGAAGCTTTCTTCTAGCCGCCTGAAGTTTCGCCCGCTTAAGCTCCAACCAACAGCAGCAAAGATCTATGTAGTCTGTACATAAGCGCCTCAAACTGCTCTTAATAGAAGATAGAAAATCAGGATAATAAGGGTGTGTCCTATATACTTCGGTTGTTATGAAAAGAGCGCGACCTGTTGACATTACCTTTTTTACTCCATTCTATTATTGTGCGGACATGATAGATTACTCGTACTTGTTTTTTCTTGATCCGTAACTGGACGTTAGGCGAAACCAATAGCTGCAAAAATTACTATCGCAGAAGTGGTCTCATCACCGAATGGGCAAACTTTTTCAATACGATAGGGTTTGATTCTGAGATCGCGATATAGCTTATTCCAGTCTCCATGCGTTGCCTTTCAAGCTGTCCACGAATTTCATTTGCTGAGCCTGTCAGAAAGAGTCCGCATGCTGTAATGTCCTCAACGCCCACGTTCCATCTCTTTGCGATTTCTTCACGAATGGGCCTTGGATCGTCTGTTAGATTCAAGCCAAACACATTGGAGCTAAATTCGATTTCCTCTGGATTTCGTCCCGCTGCTTCAGCGCTCCCTCTGGCTAATTTGACCTTTTCACGTATGCGTTTCAAACTGAAATCATAGATATTATGTGAACCGAATTTTCCACCACAAAAAGTAGGAGTGATTCCGATAATGTCTGCGTGATGAGCTGCCACCTCAAGAACTTTTTGGCCACCGCCTCCCACTAAGATCCGAGGAGGTTGTTGCTCAGAGAACTTCACGGCTCTCGGAACTTCTGTGACATTATAATGCTTACCTGAAAAACTCGTTTGATCTTGAGTCCAGATACGTCGGATGATCTCTAGAGCCTCATTAAGTCGTTCAATTCGAAACCTCGGAGGCTCGAAACGTATGCCTGCTTGAATATAGTCACTTTCCATCCACCCTGCACCAATTCCAAACTCATGGCGTCCTCCTGATAGTAGGTGAATTGTCGCTGCTGCCTTTGCGAGTACCACTGGATGCCGATAATCTACACAATAAACCAGAGAGCCAATATGCAGACGCTTTGTAACTGAAGCGGCAGCAGCGAGTGCAGCTACCGGCTCCCACTGTGTACGAAAGTGATCAGGCCAGAATAAAGTCGAGTAGCCAAGCTTTTCTATCTGACGTACCCTAGTTATCCATTCAGTAGATGGCAGATTTGACAGTACAACTCCGAAACGAAAAGGCTTCACAGCATTCCCTCACAGGATCTAGACTCGGGCGAACTTTCGAATTCCTTCAGAAAACAATTTTCCGACAATAGAAAGCTTCAGCATACTTGCTTGGAGAATTGGACTCCACACCGCGAATCCTTAAAATCGACCTAAAGGTTTCTTCATCGAACCACTGCTTTTCCTTCTGAGTTTGAAAGACGTCACAGAGGTAATTTATTTTTCTTTCAATATGTGATTCATTCAAGTAAACATACAAGTTGGGAATCCCCAAGTCCCCGTCATATTTAGGAACCTCATACTCCAAGATGAAATGATCTCTAAACGTGTTCCAAGTCAAAGTAGAAACCACACGATGATCTTGATGGGCGTCATTGCTATAATGAGTGAATACTATATCAGGAGAGAACTCTTTTCCCAACTTCTCAAAATAGTCCTTAATTTTGGCACCAACAAAAGGGAAATACGATTCTCTAAAACCTTGAACATCTATCTTCTTAGCCTTGACTTTCTTTAGAAAAACCTTCGCGCTTTTGCAAGCCTCTTTGCCTCGTTTTTCGTCTCCACTGAATACGGCCCAGTAGAATTGAGCTTCAGGCACTTCCTCTATTAGCCTCAGAATAGTCCCTCCGCATCCGATTTCTATATCATCTGGGTGAGCTCCTAGGCACAAGATATTCAGTTTTTGATTCTTCTCAAAAAATCTAACTTTAAGCATGCCTTTTTTCACCAGAGACTTCTAAACTTTGTTTTTCCATATCTCCCAAGATCCATTTCCCTTGGAAACCATTTCATCTAGTCGCTGTTTATCTTTGTATGTGTCTAAACTAGCCCAGAATCCATCATACTTGTATGCAACTAATTCACGTTTCTTGATCAATCGTTGAAAAGGTTCGTTGACAAGGTCCTCTCCATCTTTAATGTAGTCGAATATTCTGTTCTTGAAAACAAAATACCCTCCATTAATTCGTAGGTTAGCTTTACTAACCGGATAGATTCTTTTGACGCAAGCATCAGTATCGGCTGAGACGATGTGGAAGGCGTAAAAAGGTTTCACTGCGAGGAAGCAACCTGTTTTTCCATGTTTGATGAAGAAATCAATTAGGTCGGGGAGATGCAAATCAGTAAGACCATCACTATAGTTAGCTAGAAACATCTCCTCACCTTCTACGTATTTCTGGACTGACTTCAGTCTCTGACCAACATTTGAATTCAAACCAGTCTCTACGAAGGTTATTCTCCAATCTTCGATGTCACTTTTGAGCAGTTGCCGCTTCTTGCCTCCGTTTGAGAGAATGAAATCGTTCGAGAGACACTCGTCGTAATTTAGGAAAAACTTCTTAATCTGTTCTCCTTTGTAACCAAGGCAGAGAATGAAGTCCTTGTGTCCAAAATGGGAGTAATATTTCATGAGATACCACAGCAGAGGTTTTTCTCCGACGAGAACCAGAGGTTTTGGAACGTCCTCTGTAGTGGGATGCAACCTCATCCCCAAGCCACCACAAAACAGAACAACTTTCATTCATATCCCTCTTGACTTCTAAACAGCATCGTCTATTTCAATTCCGCTTGCATGGTATAAACTTACTTTCGGAATTGGTACAATGAATCGACCGTCCCAGTTGCTAATATATGACAATTGGTTCATTATCTCCTCTTTTATGTTCCAAGGCAAAATCAACACGTAGTCAGGTTTAGTTTCTTCAATCTTATTGGGATGGAAAATGGGAATGTGAGTTCCCGGTAAGAACTTACCTTGCTTGTAGGGATTACGGTCAACAGTATAATCTAGGAAATCTGATCTGATACCACAGTAGTTTAGAAGGGTGTTACCTTTGCCTGGGGCGCCGTATCCAACAATTGATTTTTTCCTGCGTTTGAGGTTGATTAAGAAATTCAAGAGGTTTCTTTTTGTTTCTTTTACTTTTTCAGCAAATGAGAAGTACTTTTTCAAGTTTATGAATCCCTCTGCTTTTTCTTTAGCTCTCAACTCAGCTACATGGAGTGTCACAGGTTTGGATATGTCCTCAGTGTGACGAGCATAGATCCTTAGTGAACCACCATGGGTAGGCAATTCTTCAACATCAAAGATTGTTAAGCCGTGGGCTGCAAATACTTTCTCAACCGTTATGAAGGAAAAGTATGAGAAATGTTCATGATAGATAGTATCAAACTGGTTTCCATCTATTAACTTCATTAAGTGAGGAAACTCCATATTAATTACACCTGAGGGTTTGAGTAGGATCTTCATGCTTTCCACGAATTCATTGAGGTTAGGCACTTGAGCCAACACGTTGTTCCCAATCAGCAGATCAGCATGTTTTTTCTTAGTCGCCAGGTCCTTGGCAGTCTTCAACCCAAAAAACTCAACAATAGTAGGAATACCCTTTCTGATAGCCACCTCAGCAACATTAGCCGCCGGTTCCACGCCTAATACTGGAATCCCTCTCTGAACAAAATATTGGAGAAGATAGCCATCATTACTTCCGACCTCCACTATTTGACTCCTTTCATCTAGCTCAAGCTTATCTGTAATCATCGCAACATAATTCTTAGCATGTTCTAACCATGTCTCAGAGTATGAAGAGAAATAAGCATACTCACTGAAGATTTCTTTAGGAGCAACATATTCTTCCAGTTGAACTAAAAAACAGTTATCACAAACATAGGTGCGTAACGGATAAAATGGTTCCATCTGGTTCAATTGATCTCGTCCTGAATAGCTTTCACAGAGCGGTTGCATTCCCAAATCAACGAATGTATGTTGCAGTGGAAATCCACAGAAACGGCATTTAGGTAAATCAGTTTTGCTAATAGGCTATCCCTCCCAGATACCTATTACAAGCAGTTTCCAAGAGCATCTTGACCTTTTCAACCTCGTTAACTATATGTCTTTTCTACGCAGGGTTTTATCCAAACGACCTGAACTAAGGCTGTTTTCAAGGTTTGTGATACGCCTATATCTGGGGCCTTCAAACTCCTCGAGAGTGATTCCAACTCTTTTATAGGCGTCGTAAAGCTGCTTTGCCCCCAAACGAGCATTCCATCGGGGCTTGAATTTGGGCAGCATCTTGGTTATCTTGCTAAAGTCAACGCGATAGGAACGTTTGTCTGGTTCGGCATCACTTGCGTATTGAACATGAGAATCGGGTACGGTGTCCTTCACGATTTCAGCAAGCTCCCGCGTTCGATAGTTCTCCTCCGTAATGCCGACATTGAAAGTTTGGTTGTGAATCAACTCGCGGGAGGAGTTAAGAACAGCTATAAAAGCTCTGGAGATGTCTTGGACGTGTACGATGGGACGCCATGCTGTACCATCACTTTTTAGCAACACGATTCCCGTGGTATAAGCCCAAGCGACAAGATTATTGAGAACCACGTCAAACCGCAACATTGGAGACACGCCATAAGCTGTTGCAGAACGCAAGAAAGTGGGGCTAAATTTGTCGTCCGCTATTTTGGAAATGTCCTTTTCAGCAAGCACCTTTGAGATCCCGTATGGGGTGATTGGATTTAGTTCAGATCCTTCGGTCACAATATCGAAACTAGAGGCACCATACACGCTGCAGGATGATGATAAAACGTAACGTTGGACTCCGGCCTTCTTTGCCAGTTTCGCCAACCTGACCGAGGCTTTATGGTTGATTTCATATGTCATGTCTGGATTGATGTTTCCAAGAGGATCATTTGAAAGCGCGGCAAGATGCACAACAGCATCAATCTCTCGCAGATCACATAGCTCAACATCACGAATATCTCTTCTAACGTAAGGGATGTCTGGGATTCCACCACCTATGGACTTATCGCCAAAGGTGCACCCGTCAAAAAGATCACTATCAAGGCCAACGACATCAAATCCTTCTCTCTGCAACATTGGTACCATCACGGTACCTATATAACCTCTGTTTCCCGTCACGAACACGCGCATATTATTTTCGCCTTTTTCAAAAGATAATATTTGAGTACATTAATTATGAATTATCGAAATCCCAATCTAAGCCGTGACTACCTGATAATTATTAAAAGCTAACAAAGTCATTGTCAATCTATCGCATGCGCCTGTTCCCAAATTGACTTTATGAAAGACGGACTCACATGCACTGCATGGGCTGGCTATTCCATCTTTAACCATGGTTCATGCGACTGGCAAAATGACTGGACAAAATCTTAAGCTGCTTAATAATCAGTTTCGCGCCAGGATGAGTGAATGGAGCCCTTAGCCAGACGAACTCTTTTGTAGGCTTGACAACTGATTAGGTTAACATTTTCTGATGTAGTCTATCGCTTCTTCTGTCTTTTCTGAGCTTTGAGGTGTGCCTATGGTTTCTTGTGGTGGCTGCCAGCCCTGAGAAAATGGCTGTTTGAATACTGCTTTTCATGATACTGCACCCCCAACAGAGATAGAGTGCAGAATTCTTGAACGGGCTTCCGAAAATAGAAAGAGAATTAAAGAGCGTATCCGGCGGTTGTACGTACTTTCCTCGCTGGATTTCCTGCAACAAGTGTATTCTCCGCAACATCCCCAGTCAAAATGGAACCAGCTGCGATGAGTATCCTTTTCTGACTACTTCCATTTAGACTTTACATTTCAGAAGTTCCCATATGCCTAGACTATACTTGAAATTGTAGGGTGCTCTCAAAGATGAACCAGCTTTTCAACAGGTTAATTCTGAACAACAAGCTCAAACAATTTTGCCGACTTGTTCGGCCATAACTGCGATTTTTTGAATCCTAGCCGATTTCGTAGATCTTATGAAGGAACTGAGCAACGCTATCATGGCTTTCAAGAATAGGTAAAATGCCCATGGGTTAAGTCCCTGGGCGATTTTTTGACTCTTTCCACTATAGTAAGCCCAACGAATAATGTAGCTTAGAGTTAATCTTTCTGATGTGACCAGATGGAAAACTTCAGCTTTGGGCATAAACAAGATTTTGCAACTCTTTTTTCCCTTGGCAATCAGGTTTGACTCTTCATCGCATAAGAGTTTCCCTTTTTGTCGGCCTATGTTCGGATTAAAAACTCCAATTTTGCGAAAAACTTCTTTCCTGAAAACCATGTTTGCTCCCCAGATATTTCGGGTTTCGGAATTGCCTACCCCTACAAAATAACCAAAGTCCTTTTCATTCCACCAATTGGGCGGCTTTGCCCTAAATCTTGGTCTAATCGGCCCTCCTAATATGTCGCCTCCAGCTCTGATCCCTTTCTGAATTTCTTCTATCCAATGTTTACTGGCTATGCAATCATCATCAATGAAGGCTATGTATTCTCCTTTTGCGACTTTTGTTCCATAGTTTCTTGCCCTGCTTAGACCAATTTCTTGATCAAATCGTATTATTTTCATTTTTGAGCCGCCCACTTTCATGCTTAAAGGAGGAAGAGACCCATCATCTATTATTATGATCTCAAAAGGTTTGACCGATTGACTTACCAAACTGTCAACCGCTTTTTTAACTTCTCCTGGTCTATTGTATGTGACAACGACTGCGCTGATACTCATTCTCATCCCTATGCCTTATTGTCTTAGAGTTCAAGAATGTAGTGCAAGAAGCCAATGGTTGTTGCAAAATCGTTCCAAGGAATCAACCAACGTTCCTATTGTCACTCCACTGTAGCGCGCGCCCTCGATGTAATCGAGTACTCCTGGTTCTAGAACAAAGAAGGCGCCGTTAATCCAGCCTTCTGCATCATGCGCCTTCTCTTTGAATTGTGTTACTCTGTCTTCCTGCAAAGCAAGATGACCGAAGCGAGGCGGTGGTCGAATGGCCGTCACCGTTGCGAGACGACCATGTGAACGAGGGAATTTCAGTAAGGCTTGCGGGTCGATATTCGCCACAGCGTCACGCCAAGTTAACATGAAAGTTTTATTGCTTCAAAGGGGCTAATCGTTTAATCCGGCCTTCTATGAGAGTTTCTTGTTCAGTATCAACCAAATGTACTGTCCAGCCTGCCTAGCCCTGCTTACCATCATGAAATATAACTTCGTTCATGTTGGTTTTAACTGTCACGTTCTTATTCAAACTATAGTATTCATGCATCCTGCGCTTTATGTATTCACCTTTGTAACATAGTGCTATTACGAATTCGTGGAAGCCAGAGTGGGAATGGGGCATCATGATATACCAAAGAATTGGTTGGCCTCCATTCCACCAGCGCCTTCGGCTTATTCACAGTCTCTTCATAGAGACGAGGGCTTATACCGTGAGCGAGAATGGCTACTTTCATGTCATTGCTTCATTTTCTGGATGATCGGAATAACTGTGCGCCTCAGGTTCAACAAGACGAACGGAATCAACTTGCGTGCGAGGCGTGAACTGCGCAGAAGGAAATTTTCCATGTCGATGCCCATAGATATCCAGCCTTCGTTCATGAACCATTTAAATATTTGGTCGTAACATAACAGTCGTTCAGACCACTTAAGTCGTACTCGGTTTACGGACCTGAAATATTCAAGACAATTCTTTAAGTGGGGAAAAGTAGACCATTCATCTTGGGTCCACCAAGCCAGGTGCTTACGGTAATTATATGCGTTTGCAACGATCTTGTCTTCATAAAACTTTCTTGTGTACGATTGCGGATGATCTCTTCCGAAAAACAGGTATTCTGGAATTTCATATATTCGACCCATAAGAGCTATTTCTGCTAGCAGGTTTCTGTCCGCTCCGATGTAACTTCCTTGGAGCGGTGTCTCCCTAAGTGTGCTCGCCCGTATCACTCCCAAAAGAGCCCAACAGGGATTACGCATACTAAGGAATACACCAAAACGTTCATATGGCTTCCACGAATCGATTCTCGCCATTGCCGCGCGATCGTAATTACCCACCAATTTACCATGTTCATTGATACGCCCCGTTTTAGAGTGACACAATATTATGGAAGGGTCAGTATCAAGCACAGATATACACTTCTGCAAATATGTTGGAGCATGCATATCGTCAGATGAAGCCCATTTGAAGTACTCACAGAAGGACAACTCAAAGACACGGTTAAAATTCTTAGGAGCCCCAATATTTTTTTCATTACGATAATAGCGAATTCGTCTGTCTTTGGCCGCGTACTCTCGGCAAATCTGTTCAGTGCGGTCAGTGGATGCATTATCAGAGATCACTAGCTCGAAATCTGAATATGTCTGAGCCAGAATAGAGTCCAATACTTCCTTGAGGTATTTCTCACCGTTAAAAACGGGCAACCCAATACTCAATCGAGGCTTGTCTCGGCCCAACTTCGGCATTTCCCCCTTAGTTTTTTGCTCTCTTTTTGAGTATACGACAACGTCATGATACCGCACCAATCTACTCGCTACATTGTAGATCCAAATAGGCATGGAACTTCGAGTGGATCGTGGCTCAACTGATTCGTTGGTAACTAAAGCGATCTTCATCTTTCCCTTACTCACTCTAGTTCAATCAATCTGCCCTCAAGACTATACTAGGGGCGGAACATCGGCAGCATAATCGTGCCAAAATTATTGTTTTAACAGCAGTTATTGCGGTGGAAGTGGCTAATCCCAAGGATAGCTTCAAACTTCCAGTCGCTGAAGTCTTTGCCATTTCTAATGCTTTATCCAATTTTTCTCACTTATCATTCACAATACAAGCGTTAGCATTATGGCCAAGTTGAGCTTTATTTTCCATTTCATAATTAACTTGTTACTATAGCTCCTATAATTGAGTCGGCATCAGCCTTTGAGTTTGCCCCTAATTTTCGCAAAGTAGCTGTTGCACATTCGTATCCGACAAGTGCGCTGTACGCATTATAGTCTTGGTTACTAGTTGTTTCTTCAATACCGTACTTCCAACTATTTGTATTTCCATGATAGTGGCTAAAAACAATGTTGCTAAAACTGTTGCATTGGCTATTGCCTATGGCACCTGTTGTTAATTCAATCCCAGCCTTTGTATTGTAACCATTATTACCAAAATATTTACTGCTCCATTCGAAAAAGCTGACAGCCAGCATCCATCTAGTTTGATCCCATGATCGTTTATGCCAATTTCAACACGAAAATTTGTCATAGTAACAAATGCACAATTGGCCCTCGACTGGACTGTCTGGGAAGCTTGACCCTGTTTGGATTACATCACTGAATGGAGGTTCACTTTGCTTACTAACATAGCTTGTTAGCAAAGAGGTTCCTACGATTGCGATTGAGAGCAATGCAACCAAGCATTTTTTACTTACTTTGTATTCTTTTAATTTTGTTTTTTCCATTTCAAGCCTACCTAGGAGCTAAACTTGTATTCTTGTTTTTGTTATGATGCGTGCACTACGTTAATGTTGAAAACGCGCAATGTTTTAACTTCTTGTTGCCACAATGGAAGAACCACTGCTGTAAACCACGTTTAGTCTTTCCTCATTAATTATTTTCTCAATTGTATAGTTGAAATCACGCATTTGTAGCCCAAGCGTTACTGTATAAAATATGGTGTCGACTTCCTTAATCATCAGCGGATCCCTGCTAAAAGCATAAGCTCTTAAAGTCAGTTTCGACTCAAAGTAGTCTGCTACCCACCAGTTCGCAAGAGTGAAGCTACGATTCGTCCAATGGTCGATAAAGAAGTTTTCGGCCGTATAGGATTCTTTTGTTCGGACGAATATTTCGTTTGCAAATGAAGCGTGAAGCGAAATAAATGAGAATAGTATTAACAAAACCAAAAAAAAGGATTTCAAATAGGGTTTGAATCTGGTTCCGAACAAATATGATGCTCCCAAAGAGACTGGGATGAAAGCTAGTGGAATCGCACGTGAGCCAAGGACCCAAAGCATGACGCCTAATCCAAAGTAGACTGCCCCGGTAAGGAAAACGGCTTTGTCCAAATCTCTCATTTTTCGTTTAATCAACAAGATAATAAAGCCTGCAACGCAAATCGTAACAGTTGTGATTAATATGGCCACGAAAAATTTTTGGGCTATGGCGTCAATCGGAACAAACACAGGCTTAACTCCGACCATACGAGGGATTTCCGTACTAAAGCTCTGCATGAGCCGAATGTAGCTTTCGAGAGCATTGTTGGTTGAAGTGATTTGATATACGAGGTAAATAATCAAAGTCAGCAAAAAGAACACTCCATATTGTTTGTTTCTGCTGATAATCGACTTTATTAGTAGAAAAATAACAAAAAACAATGGGACAAATGCGTGAGTTAGTGTCATGCTCGTGAATAAAACTAGCATCGTTAGTATCATGCTAGAATTCCATCGTTGAGTGTCCAGTGTTAACAGAAGAAGTAAAAGACCAAAAGCGATTGTAAAGGCAACAAATTGGAAGTTTAAAAAAGAGAACATTGCGATAAAAAAAGCCACCACTGCTAGGAAGCCGCCATTCTTGTAGGCTTTGGAAGCATAAATATACAGGGTTGTAGTCAGCAGAAAACCTATGATTGTATACATTAGAAATTCGAAATTTGCTAATTCTAACCCGCTCACAGAAGTTGCAATGTCGGTCAAAATGAAAAAAGCGGGCCACTGAAAATACGACTTACCTACTTGCGAAAAATCCAAGATTCTTGCTTTTGCGAAATATTCGTTTAGCCCTCCAAAAAGGTTTGCATCGGCTGTAGATAAACTGTAGTAGAAGTAGGATGTTGAATACATAGCCATAACAATACCCACGGTCATTATCCACCTCAAGAATTTGTTTTCAAAAGTAACAGCTATCATATACATTGAGGCTAACAACAACGACAGACTAAACCAATACAAAATCGACAGATGGTTGAAAACAAAGTCATCCACAGAGTTAACTGACAAAGGGTAGCTCACGAACCATGAATAGATCATAAGTATTAAGCCAACGAAAAACGGGAGGAGCAATAGTCGATTCTTTTCCAACCTTTACACCTAATCACTTATATCATTAATCGATAATATGGATAATTTTTTAAATCCCTTGCAACTCTTTCCCGCGTGTATTTTTCGCGCCCGCATACGGGTGTGCATAAACACAATTCTTTTAGTGTTGCTTTTTTCTGGTACTTTCATTGTATTTGAGCCGGAAAAGGATTTTCATATTTCTTTTATTGACCGACAAAGACAGAAACAACTTCCTATCAAACGAAACCGTCACGACAAAACACGCAAAACCATTAGACATACAACGTTGTGTCAGATAGCTGATGCTTTGTAGAACCTATGCAGGCCTGAAACATTTTTCTCCGCGCAGTTTGAGTTAAGGTTGAACACGCGGTAAGGTTTCTTCGTGGCTAGAAGAATGAAACCCATTACACTTGACTTGCCAAACTCACCCACCCAAGCATCAATAATCAAATAAGTATACCTCTGCAATACACATACGAAAGCGATTTATCTTCCGCTTCAAGCTGCCCAACCTTTACCTCAAGCACAAAATGCAAGTAGTGTTCGTAGACAATAGAGCAGACAAAAGTCTACGGAAAGTGTTCAAGGTGTACATGCGAGCGCCCCAAACTAACGGTACAGGTTGGATGCGACGCGCTTGAATAAACCGAAATAGAAACCCATTAATCCTGCTAAAGTAACTAAAATTGCCAAAGGGTAGTAGATAATCCTCCAGCTATATGTCTTTGTACGTACCGCTGTGAATATGAAATGACTCAATAACGAGAAAGAGAGAAGCAGAGAAAAAACAAACGGGGAGAAAAATAGGGTAATAAGTAGGAGAAGAAATAGCAGATTTGTAAGATAGAATGAAGCAAAAAAGGATTCATACTTTGAATATTTTAAAGTTTTCCATGATAGAAAAAATGGCACCATGTTCGAACTATTCCAAAAAACATGCTTTAGCCTCTGCCTATGATGCCAGACTGAAATCTCGGGATCAAAACGCAGACTGTATCCATTTTCGGCTAATCTTATATGAAACTCCCAGTCTTCTCCAGATTTCAATTTCTCATCTAGATAACCAATCTTGTCAAAGACCACTTTCCTATAAGCAACGTTGCAGCCTGCAATCTTCCCAACAGCTGAACGATCGAAACATATACGCCCCATCCGGGATTCCATAAATGAACCTTCCACAAATATTAAAGGATTCTTTTTACGTTCTTCATGAGGAGTTAAATGAGGTCCTCCTAAGCAAAACAATGAAGGGTACCGTTGAAAGGTTGAACATATTTTACTTAGCCAATTTTCTGGAGCTTCGCAATCATCATCTATGAAGACAATTAGTTCCCCTTTCGCATGCTTTACGCCCAAATTTCTTGCTGCACCCAACGTCGATGAGTTCTCTTTCAAGGTAAAAATATTACACGTTTCAAAGAGTTCACTGAGCCCTTTCGGAAAGATTGAATACACCAAAATAATTTCAAATTCCCGAAAAGTCTGTTTCTCAAGAGATTCAATGCATCTTTCTAATAATGCCAATTTGTTGCCTTTGGTGGCCAAAACAACGCTAATTAAAGGTTTAACGACCTTCTCACTCGTTTTTTCAGGCATGCAGAACCTGCTATACTCTTCTTTGCTAGGAACAGTCTCGGCTTTTTCTTTTCGTAGCAGACCTTTATTCTTTTCCAAATTCCGCACCACCCAAGCAACACATGTTGCCAGTCGATAAAAGGTAATTCTCCAGATCCCTCGAGGCACTTTCCTAATGCATTTTTTCGATAACTGTTTGTAGCAAGAAAGCCCTTGTTATCCGATTAAACGGAACCCCTATCTTTGTGTATTCACCTAACACAGGTAGGCGCTCATCACTTATGTAATTCATGATGCCATACATACTAATAATCATCATTGATCAAGTACCTTTTATCATAAAACATGATGTCATCCCTAGAAAATCCATGCGAGTTTATGCTCTATGCAGCTTGAATAGGAATGAGCCTGCTGTCCACAGGAGTCTTTTCTGTTCGTTCAGCTTGTCTGGTCTGAGTGCAGAGGCTATTTTCCACCAAGTCTTATGAGCCATGTTTAGAGGCGTGACGAGTGCTTGACTCAGCATGGTTGGCATTCCTGGGAACAGGCTCATCGCGGCTTGGGCTTTCAGCACATGCCAATCTTCAGCGGTGTTTGGTGCAAGTATATCCACGGTGAAACCAGCATCTTGGAAGAGGCTGATTAAACCGAGGTGTGTATTATGCGTGTAGCTGTCCCCGTGGAAGGGTTCCAGAAAGGCAGCTGAACCCACAAGCACGCCGTGTGGCTTCAAAACTCTGTAGGCTTCGCGCATGGCAACTAATGGGTGGCGTAGATGCTCTATGACTGATCTGGAAAAGATGAGGTCGAAAGTTTTGTCTTCAAAAGGCAGGGCGTGAGCGTCGCCTAATACGTCAGCTTCAGCTGAATCATAGTCAAGTCCGATGTACCTGTAATTCTTTGAAGTGCATAATGCCTTGTGACGAGTGTTGCCGCATCCGAGGTCCAGCATGGGGGCGTCTTTGGTTTCAGCGAATGGAATAAGATCCCTCAGCGTGAGTTTTGAGTATGTCAGTGTAATGGGTAATGTAGGCTGACCTATGACATGAACTGTATGGGTTTTGATTGGCTTTTTAAGTCGCATATCCAAGGTTCCATACTGGCTTAAAGGATAGACTGCCAGGCAAACAGGACATTTTGCGCCTTTACCGATTGCTGTGAGATGGCTGTGACAACATGGACAAACAAGCATGCTGAGAAGCGAGGATGGTCTGTTCTGCTCTAGTCTTTTGGAAAACATGTTTTTTCCTTTTCCTTCACAATCCATAATGATTCTGTGTGTTGTATAGTCTGGGATACTCTTGATAATCTTCTATTCTTGTTTAGTCATGCAATAAACATAGCTATGCGATGTCGTTTGTATCTATGTGGTGTATAGAGGCAATCAAGTTTGTTAATACGCAATATACCATACACCATATAAGCCGTAGTATTGATGTAAAAGCCACATATAGAATGTATGCTTTCCTCATTTGATCGCTATTTCCATTCGTTTCGTAGTATGCTCTTCCGTGAGTGTTCCAAACTTCAGATTGGTACGCGCTAAGGTTTGATCAAGGACTTCAGTACAGCTGTCCAAATAGAAGTTGTTACTGCCGGACTGGGGCAAGCAAAAGGCGATGCAGAGGCGAAATTTGCGTATTGTTCTTTTGTTACTCCTGTAGGTAAATTTGCCGTGAGCGGTTGTTTGGATTAACAGCTTCTTCAAAGCCATTTTTAGCGCAAGAAAGAGAAAAACAAATTTGCACTTGAAAATCCTGCTTTGAATAGGCAAATAACTGAATGGCTTTCAATGAAACTAAAGCGGGCGACAAAAACAGAGTTGGTGGATCATATCAAACGGTTGTCAAGAATCTAATCAACGCATAATCTATTATTTAGACGGAGAGTTGATTCTGTATTTATGTTTAACAATTCTACGGAATTCTTTATATTGAAGCCTACGATAAACGAACCAAAGAAAAAGATAGCTAGTTGCGTCGTTAGCGGATGTGTATCTGGTGGAGAAAAAGAAATACGTTGCCTTCCTTCTTTGTATTATAGTATGTTACTCTCTTCTCCAACCTACAACGCGAGCACAGAGTTCAGCACAGATCAGTGTGTCCTCTCAAGGAAGTATTAATTATGCTCCTTCACCAAGCCCATCGCCTTTGCCCTCGCCTACACCAACTCCAACACCCACACCAACTCCAACACCCACACCAACTCCAACACCCACACCAACTCCAACATCAAACTTAACGCCTTTTCCTAGTGCTTGGAGCACTGCAACCAATGGGATGCACTTTGCAATAGGCGGCGTCGCCAACGTTGTGTTAGATTATAGTGTACTTTACAATGGGAATCCCAGCGTTAGGCTTGATCCTGTAGATGGAACGGACAATGTTGCAAGAGAATGTGATGGTCCTTGGCTCGCCATAAGTCCTGGCGATACTATAGTGTTCACAATTTGGATGAAAACAGGCGCAAGCAGCATAGGAGATACAAGCGGAATGACTGGTGCACGATTCGGTATAGATTTTTATGGTAACGGAAGAATTACTGGCACTAATGCGCCTGATGGAAGTGTTTGGACTCCTTCTGGTGGATGGCCCGCTAATAATACTGGAACTACTGTAGTATGGGGAACAAGCATTTGGACTTTAAGAACGATGAGTTTTACTGTTGCTTCGCAATATCCAGCAGACATGTTTTCAACGGCTTATTCAGAGGGGCAGATGGTTACGCCTACTGAAATTATTCCTTGGCTTCAGGTATTTGCGCAACCAAACGATACAGGGCTAGGCTGGTTTGCAGGTACAGTGCTATACATAAATCCTTAAGCTGCAACAAAGTAGCAGTTCCGTCTTAACCTTTCCCTAATTTTTATTAAATACAACAAGCGTTTACTTGTCTTTTTTTAAGAGATGTCAAGTTACTGTGGCTGTTAGCCGCTGCCAGTATTGCGACGGAAAAAGAGATAGGTCCCTTTCTGCAGAACATTATAATACAGAGGTCTTAGAAGATTTTTAACCATCATCCGAACGGGTCTCCAGTTTGTGCTATAAATGTACTGGAGCCGGATTGGTATCTTTACTTCTTGGAGTTCCGCAATTTCTGCCATTTTGATAACAGACAAGCGATTGTAGCAATTTATATGTTCAAGTGGGTGGACAACATGGAGGGAGTTCTTGGTACCTTTTGGTGCAGTCCAATCAAAAACATTTAGCCTCCGTTTAATGTCGCCTCCATCTGGTACACTAATCTTTATCAGTCCATTTGTTTTTAGGGATTTCTTGAGACAGCGGAGTGTTTCCAGGGGTCTTCCGATACGTTCAAAGAATTGTTCCGTAATGATAAAATCAAAACTATTGCTAACTAACTCATCCCAAGTTATCATGTTTATGCCTTTAGACCCCAAGTTCAATTAAATGTCGAGACAATTCGATCCCGTAGATGTTGACGCCAAACGCTTTGGCCATGAGGCACCAACTTCCCCACCCCATTCCAGCATCAAGGAAATAGAGTTTTTCGGGATCAACATTGAAATATGCAATCAACATCATTACTTCTTGGGCGTTCTTTGCATGGCAATCAAGCAGCTCGCGCGGGGGAATTAAATAAATGGTTAAAAATGGTTATAAGTCTGTTTTTGCTTATTTAAGCCTATAATGGACTTCTTTGACGAACGCGTTTTGGCTGCGCTTAAAGAAGGCAAACCCAGAAGCTTCCCCACGCTTCTAAGCGAAGTGAGCTTCAGCCATAACACTCTGCAACAACATCTCGAGCGTCTAATGGCTCAAGGGCTTATCGTTAGGGAGAAAGTGGCTGAAAACAGTTTCGGAAGACCCA
>Ga0315296_10000950_pt1 | contig 25708 bp, 24 predicted proteins | sample YL17G14_18_MG_FD_203921 | JGI IMG/M metagenome (GOLD analysis project Ga0315296, IMG submission 203921) | Sediment microbial communities from Yellowstone Lake, YNP, Wyoming, USA - YL17G14_18 | ecosystem: Environmental > Aquatic > Freshwater > Lake > Sediment | place: USA: Wyoming | collected... | reverse complement strand
GACGGTTTCGCGTCGCCTGTGAAATAGTCCTTCCAGTCAGGTGCGAAGTATCTCGCGCCATATGGGCATGCCACAGCACAGTACCTGCACCCAACGCAAATCTTCGAGTCCACCGTGACTATTCCGTTGGGCTGCTGTTTGGTCGCCCCGGTCGGACAGACCTTCTCGCACTCCGGTTCCTTGCAGTGCATGCACAGCAGAGGCACTGCCTGCCTGATGACAGTCGGGTACTTGCCCGATTCGATTCTGACGACTTTGGCCCAGAATACTCCAGGCGGCGTATGGTGTTCCGCTTTGCAGGCAACGGTGCAGGAATGGCAGCCTGTGCATCTCTTCAGGTCGATCACCATGCCCCATCTAACCAACGCTGCCACCTCCGTCCTTGTAGAGTTTGACCTTCACACAGATGTCTTGGCCGAGGGATAGGGGGCAGGTGTGTTCTTTGTCCACTTCGATCAGTTCGTTGAAGAAGACTCCTTTGCCCTTCGCCACTGGAAGACCTTTGCCCCAGTGACCGGCATTCGCGGCTATGGCCACATGGTCCGGCCTGATGCCGGCCGTGACATGGAGCCGACCCTTGGTCTTCGACCCCTTGGAGTTCTCTAGCCAGACCGTGTCCCCCTCCTTCACACCCTTCTTACTAGCAGTCTCTGTGTTCAGCTGTATAGTATACGTATAGGGGTCGTTCTGCGAGACCTCGCTCAACCACGGGTTCTGCATCGTCATGGAGTACGTGTGCAGCGCCGAGCGCCAGTAGAACGCCTCGAGGTCATATTCCGGGTTTTTCTCCGTGTGCGTCGGGCAGGGCCGCCATTCCGGGAGCGCGTTGTGCGCGCTCCAATCCACTAGATCTGGGACCCCGTACTTCTCGGCCACCGCCCTGCTCTTCCTACCCGCTCTGATGATCCATTCGAGGTAGACAGGCACGCGGACATTGTTGAACGCCCGCCAATATACCTCCTCGACTCGCTTGTCCCATTTGAGGTAGCCATGTTCTTTGAAGTATTCCAGACCCTTGTCCGGACCGAACCTGTCCTTCATGATGATGTCAAGGATGCGCTCGAAGTTGAGCTTCTCTTTGGGGTCGATGAACTTCTTGAAATCGAGATCGCCGCCGTACGCCCGGTTGACCCATTCACGTGCTGCTTCGAGGTACTTGTCCCGCAGCCCCAATCGTTCCGAGAGCTCCAAGATCACATCGATCATGGGCCTTCGCTCGTACATGGGCTTGATGGCGGGCTGCCTGATCGCCCATATCCACTCCCCCAACCCCGTCGCGTGACACGACACGCCGACTGTCGGGAAGGTGGTCGCGGAGGCATATCGCTCCAAGAAGCACGCATCAGGCAGGACAAGATCTGCGGCCGCTTCCTCGAACTCTGTCGAGTAGATGTTGAAAGAGGCGATGAACTTGAACTTCTTGAGGAAGTTCTCCAACAATGTCCTGGGGTTCCCGACGGACATGATCTGGTTCGTCGCGAAGCTTATCATCACGTCCGGCCTGTACGGGATCTTGAACTTCTGCCAGAGCTCCTCGTTGTTCTTCCACGCCATGATGGTCGTGTAAGTCGGTATGTAGAAGATGTCCTGAAGATCGAGCCTCTCAGGCGGATCCTTTGGCTCGGGCGGTGGATAGGGCAGATGGGCGTACGGCCAGTTCTTGGCGACGAGAAGCCCGTCCTTGTCAGGCTCCACGGAATACTTCAGCCGTCCTGTGCCCGGGTAGCCCAGGTGAACGGGCGGACCAAATGCGAGAGCGCCGCCTGGCACGTCTGCAGCCCCCACTAGATGGTTGAGAAGCACGAGAGACATGCAGTCCCATGCCTGGTTGTAGTGTCCTTGCGAACCTCGGAAGTAGATGGACGCCACGGGCCTGTACGGCAGCGTTTTTCCCTCGATGGAGATGGTGCTGCCGATCCTTGCCTCCTCGCCGAAGTCCTTGGCGATCCTCCTGAGCGTCTTCGCAGACACTCCACAGATTTCAGATGCGTATTCTGGAGTGTATTTCCTGAGATGGTTCTTGAGCAGCTGGAACGAGGGAGCGCATTTCACGCTATTGATCTCGAACTCGCCTTCTAACGCGCAATCCTTCACGTTCTTGGACGTGAACGGTTCGGCCCTGTTGTCAAGCGAGTTCCATACGAGTGGGACTCCCGTCTTCTTGTCCCTGTGATACAAGCCATCTGGTCCGACAAGATACGGCCCGTTCGTCTTCCATTTGAGATATTCGCGGTCGTAGATTCCGTAGTCGTTCAGGAGCGAGTTCGCCATGGCCAGCGCGGCGGCTGCATCGGTGCCTGCCTTGATCGGCACCCATTCCTCAGCTGTGGATGCCTGAGTGCTCAGGAACGGATCGAAGACTATGAGTCTCATGCCTCTGGCCTTGGCGTCGGCCGCCTGCTTAGCCGCGACGTTCGCGGCGTGGCCAGCGCCGTGCCCTTTCGAGCAGCCCCAGTAGACCGCGAGGTTGCAGTACTTAAAATCCGGTATTACGGACCACGAGGCGTGGTATATCCCGCCTATCATATGCGCCCCGTTGCCGCAGTGCAATCCTCCACCGCCGGTGTAGTAGTTCGGGGTTCCGAAGGCCTTCCTGAAGGAGAGGATGTTGAATGCCCTTTCTGCTGGAAAAGTAGGGCTGCCGACAGTGTAGAGTCCCCGTGGGTCTCTCTGCATGCACTCTCTCAACTTGGAAACGAGCAGATCCATCGCTTCGTCCCATCCAATCCGCTTCCAGCCCGGGTCCACCCCAATTCCCTTCTGCGGGTTCGTGCGAACCAGAGGGTGGTTGAGCCTGTTGGGGTCGTAGAGCATCATTACAGCCGCGATGCCCTTTGCGCAGATGTTCCCGTAGCCCTGCGGTGAATCAGAAACGCCTTCGATTCCCACAACAACTCCGTTTTCCACCTTGACGTCAACGGTGCATGTGCCGTAGCACATGCCGCAACTTGTTATTACCATCGTACACCAGCTGTGTCAGAGCTGGAAAGACAGCAATCTACTTAACTGTGACGTATTGCAGTCTGAAGGACGTACGAGGACAAAGATTGCGAATCGAAAAGCCGCTGTCTTAGTAACATCATCACATTTGTCATCCAAATTCGTCTTGGGATCGATATGCAGGTAGGCGTGTGCGAACTCGAACAAATGGCTCTCTTTCGCTCGAATTTCGAGACTCTTGGACTACATTCGCCTTGACATTCGGGATACCAGGGGCAGGAAAAGCGACTCCGGAAGCAATCTCCGGAGCAGTAGAACCGTGGTGGACATCTTCCCGGTCCCGTAGCGTAGCTTTCGGCTTCTGCTCGATGCAGCCTTGAATATGGTTCTTGCCACAACGATTGGCGGCGACCCTGTCCTATCACCAGCGGATCTCTTGGCATCCGATCCAGCGGATTTGTCCGACCCTGCAAAATCCATCGAGCGCGTGTAGAAATCCGTCTGTATGAATCCGGGCTCGATTATCTTGACTTCAATGTTGTACGGCTTCAGTTCGTGATAGAGGGACTCGGAGAAGCCCTCAACTCCCCATTTGGTGGCTGCGTAGACGCTGAAACGAGGTATCGCGACTCTGCCGCCGACCGACGAGACGTTGATTATCATTCCCCCTCCCTGAGACCTGAAGATAGGGATTATCTCCTTTGTCACATCTATCAGGCCGATCAAGTTCGTGCGGATCTGCCTCTCGATCTGCTCGCGGGTTGAGGATTCGAGCTCGCCTGAGAGTGAGTAGCCAGCGTTGTTGACAACGACATCAATTCTACCATGTTTCTTCACCGCGAACTGTATCGCATCGCGAATTGAATCGATATCCAAGACGTCGACTCTTGCGACATCCACGTTCTTTGCGTCGAGGAGTTCTTTTGGACATTTTTCAGGACTGCGCATTGTGGCAACGACATTCCAGTCTCGAGAAGCGAAATACTTGGCAGTCTCCTTTCCTATGCCTGTTGACGACCCTGTTATCAGCACGACCTTGCTCATATGCCATCATCTCCTTGGATTGTGACGGCCTTATCTTCCGTATGTTCTTTTCCTAACACCACAGAATGCCTGCAAAAACCCTTAGGAAAGTACTGCTATCGGGGGTCGGAAGAAATGGCCGAGGTGAGAATAGAATGGTGCAGCTTGAGGGATTTCCGGAAGTTCCTGCAGTGCTTGAATTGATAGATCGCTATGTACAAAGTGAACGCAAACACAACAAGATCCCTGGTATTGCGGCGGGGGTCGTGTACGATCAGGATCTGATCTGGTCGAAAGGATACGGCTATGCCGACCTCAAGAAGAAGACACCTGCTACCCCACAGACGATTTTCGCCATCGCGTCGATAACCAAGGTCTTCACCGCCACGGCAATGATGCAACTTCGCGATGCTGGTAAGCTCAGCCTCGACGATCCGATCAAGAAGCACATTCCTCGGTTCAAGCTCAAGTCGAGGTTCAGCGACCCGAGCCCAGTCACGTTCAGACAGGCAGCCTCGCACACTTCTGGGATGCCGGACGAGACAGACCTTGGACAGTGGGAGACCTTGAAGTTCCCGACCATAGAGGCTATTCTCAATAGTCTTGACTCCGCGGAAGCTGTCCTGCCTCCCCTGACTGATACCAGCTACTCAAGTCTAGGACCGATAATGATAGGACATGCGATCGAACGGATAGCTAAGAGGTCCTACAAGGAGTATCTGTCCATGAACCTCCTGAAACCTCTAGGAATGAATAGCACTGGGTTCGAAGGGGGTCCGAATCTCAGGGGACGTACAGCCACTGGATATATGACAGACAAGAAGGGAAAACCTGTGCCTGCCCCATGGATCACTGGGGACTTGGATGCTTACGCTCCGATGGGGCTGATGTGGTCGTCTGTGGAGGACTTAGCCAAGTTCGTATCGCTTCAGTTCAGAGATCTGCCCCCAGGTGGACGTCAGGTGCTCCGAGGAACATCCCTCCGGGAAATGCGGACCCCCATACTCCTAGACAAGGAATGGAAGTCGGGGTACGGGATTGGCTGGAACGTAGAGCGTGTCGGAGACAGGGTATTAGTCGGTCATGGTGGTGGAGGTCTCGGGTTCACTTCGGGCGTGACCTTCCTGCCCGATCTGAAACTGGGTGTTGTGGTGCTCACCAATTGCATGGCTGGCACTTATGGTATTCGACGCCTCGTGCTTGATGTAATGATTCCGGTCGTCGAGGGTCTCCAAGCTAGGCACGAACCAGCAAAACCCTCCAAGATCCCGGCCAAGTGGGAGCGCTACAGAGGAAAGTACTCCCTGAAGAGCCTCTTCGAAGTCGAGGTCAATATAATCGATGGAAAGTTGACGCTCATACCCCCTGGCTCTCCCCCTTCATCCTGGGCATGGCTGAGTCCTGAAGGGGTAGGTAAGTTCCGGGTAATGGGCAACGTCGACGGTGAGCTCAACGGCGAGCCAGCAGTGTTCGAGTCGGACAACTCAGGGCGCGTGACCCGGTTGAGGATAGGAGCATTTCCGCTAGATCGGGTCTGAAATTAGAGATGTCAGGAAGGAGGTGTGTCGAATTGCAGAAGAAAGGACCAATCCTTGTCACGGGAGCGAGCACCGGTATTGGAAGAGCGATCGCAGAGACGCCAGCGGAGAACGGCCATCTGGTCTATGCTGCTGCGCGCAAGAAGGCTGATCTTCAGGAGCTCGCACATGTCAAGAACATTGATCCTATTAGACTGGATGTCACAAAGCCAGAGGAAGTTGCCAAGGCTGGAGATTATGTCAAAAGGAAAGGGAAGGGTCTATCCGGCTTGGTCAATTGCGCTGGGATCGGAGATGTCTGGCCGCTCATAGGGTCGACAGAAGAAGACATCGTTCGGCTCTTCGAAGTGAACGTCTTTGGGATGCATAGGGTGACCCGCGCAATGTTGCCGTTTCTTATCAGATCTCGAGGGAGAGTTGTCAATATTGGGTCGCTGGGCGGGATCGCGTCGGCCAAGCCCATGGGAGCCTATTGCATGACCAAATTCGCAGTGGAAGCCTACTCCGAGGTCCTGGCATCCGAGCTCGCGCGATATGGGGTGAGAGTCGCTATCCTGGAGCCAGGGGACTACAGAACGAACATAGCGGGTCCTATCGCCAGATATGTGAGAGAAAGGGAAGGAGAACGGTCAGCGGCGCTTGTGCGAGAGGAGGAAGCCGAGGCCAAGAAATGGCTTAAGGAGACTAGAAGGAGTTTCGATCGGAGGCAGGATCCTCAGGCCGTTGCCGAAGCGGCTCTTTATGCGCTTCATTCTCCCCAGCCGAGGTTCAGGTATGCTGTTGCCCCGAGTGCGGGGCAACTTGCCTGGGCTCTTGAGGGCTTGACCACGCGATTGGTTCAAGCTGGCTTAGGCGGTGGCAGGTACGCGCTCACAAGAAAGGAAATGCACGCCATGTTAGACAAGGTGTGGGAAAAAGAGGCGATGAAGCTCGACCCTCCTTGAGCAGAGGAGCGCGCATAGACGATATTGACGCATTCTTGGGAAAACCGTAAGCGCCCGTCACTTCTTCCGATCGACCTTGAGGTCCTGCAGAAGCTCGTCTACTCGCTCCAACCCTTCGAGGAGGTAGTCCGTGGGCAATCCCGTTCCGATACGCATGTAGCCGTCCATCAGGAAATGGTCTCCGGGCACGATGAGGACGGATTTCTCCCTTCTCAGCCGCTCTGCGAGGACTGATGAGTTGATCTTCATGCCGTATTTGATGTAGCAGATTGCCCCCGCGGTCGGGGGCACGTGCGAGAACAAGGAACCGTGCGCTTCGAGCCATTTGCGCAGAGCTGGATAGTTCTTCTGGATGATGGCGCGTGTGCGCGATAAGATTTTCTCCCTTCGCCTCGGCTCGAGAGCCATCTGCGCCAGGCGGTCTGACAGCGTCGATGGCGCCAATGTCAGGTAGTCGTGGTAGGGCTTGATCTTCTCGATTGTCTCTGGTTGCCCTAGGAGCCAGCCGATTCTGAGGCCGGGCAGGGCGTAGGCCTTGCTGAGACCGTTCGTGATGAGCGTCCGGTCATAATCTCCCCAAAGGGACTCCGTCATCGAGCCCTCACGTTCCGAGCCCAGGTAGATCTCATCGGACAGAAGCCACGCGCCCGAGTCTCTTGCCGCGTCGAGAAGCGCCTTTCGTTGCTCCTTGGCCATGACAGCGCCTGTCGGGTTGTTCGGGTCGCAGACCTGGATGACCTTCGTCCTCTTTGTCACGAGAGACTTAAGGTCCTCAGGGTTGAACTGCCACCTCAGGTCCTCCTTGAGCCACAGAGGCTTGATCTTCATGCCCCATGTCCTCGCGAGGCCATCCATCTGAGCGTAGTCGGGGGCCATGATCACTATCTCGTCCCCCTTCTCGAACAGGTGCCAGGCGGCCATGAAGTTCGCCTCCGAGGAACCGTTGGTCACCGTGATGTGGTCCGCTGTCGCTTTTCTATATGTCGCAGCAATGGCGGATTTGAGTTCGGGGGTGCCGTCCGCCTGAGAGTAGCCCAGAGGGATGTTGAGGAACTCTTTGATCGCCTTTTCGCTACCGAGGAGTTCACTCGCAGGGAGAGCGTGAACGCTGCTCTCCGACAAGTTGTAATCGACCACGTTCTCGTACTTGCACTGCCAGCGCTCTTGATCGAAGAGTTCCAACTTCACCGGCTTCACCCTGTGACGGCATGCCTGCTCTGGGATAAAAGATATCACTCGGATGTGCTGATGAGTGACTCGGGCCAGTGACCTGATATCATTTGGATTTGAGGAGCAGTTCTTATAAGTACCATGCGATATGCTGGTTCAAACATGTCCCACGATTCGGTCGAGCCTACTGCCACTCCACTAGCGATCGTTGACCCCTTTGGCAGGGCCACCAAGAGCCTCAGGCTCTCGGTCACGCAGATGTGCGATCTCTCTTGTCCACACTGTCACAGGGAGGGACAGGCTCCTTCGCTTCGCGAGATGTCCCCCGAGGAGATCGAGCGTCTTGTCAAGGTGGGAGCGTCGCTCGGCATTTCCAAGGTGAAAGTCACAGGCGGAGAACCCCTCGTGCGAGATGATATCGTCGAGATTATCTCAAAGATTTCCCCGCTGGTTAGGGAGGTGTCCCTCACCACTAACGGCTCCAGACTCTCGGAGCTTGCCGTCGGCCTGAAGAGGGCTGGCCTTGCCCGAGTCAATGTCAGTCTCCCCACGCTGGACCCACGACTCTACACTCGGCTCTGTGGCGGGGATGACTCCGAAGGAGTCATACGCGGAATCAAGGCCTCGATCGATGTCGGGCTCAACCCCGTCAAGGTCAACATGGTAGTGTTCAAGGACGAGAACGCCTCGGAGATCCCTTCCATGATGGATTTTTGCGGGCAGATCGGGGCGGTTCTTCAGCTGATCGAGTTCGAGGCCGACAGAGAGGGCTCGGATAGCGATCAGTTCACCAAGAGGCACTATTCGTTGGGGCAGGTTGAAGCCGAGTTGGCGAGGCAGTCGTCGAGCATTTCCGAGAATGAGCTTCACAGGCGTAAGAGATACCAGATTGGGAACAACGGGACTGCCGTGACCGTGGAGGTCGTTCGGCCCATGCACAATACCAAGTTCTGCGCTAACTGCACCAGGATCCGCATGTCCAGCGACGGTCTCCTGAAGCCATGCCTCTTTGATCGTGCAGGCCAGGTCGATATCTTGACTCCCTTGCGGAACGGCGCCAGTGATGGTGAGCTCCGAGAACTGTTCCTGAGGGCCATTGCCAGCAGAAGACCGTACTGGAGCTGATTCGCGCATGCGCCCGGAAGTGAGGATCACGAGACGCCCCGTTTCGGTTGACGCTGTCATCAAGGCCACGCGGTCAGAATCCGCTGGTGGCACCGTGGTATTCGTCGGGACTGTTCGGAACCGGTCGGACGGGATGCGCATCAAGAGGCTGGAGATCGAGGCAGCGGAGGAGCTGGCGAGGCGAGATCTTGCCAGAATAGCAGGAGCAGCCAGCAAGCGTTTCGAGGTATGCAAGATATCGGTCTGTCACAGGATCGGAAACCTGATGGTTGGCGATGTGATCATCGCGCTGGCCGTGAGCTCCCCCCACAGAAAGGACGCCTTCGCGGCCTGCGGGTTCATGATCGATGAGCTCAAGAAGACCACTCCCATCTGGAAGAAAGAGTGCGGCCGGGGAAAGGAGATCTGGGTTGAGCCGGAGAGGTGACCCATGACGAGGATGGTCGACATAGGCGGCAAGAAGATGGTGAAGCGAACGGCCGTCGCCGAGGGATACCTGGTGCTGAAGGCATCGACCCTCAAAGCGATAGCGGAGAACAATGTGAAGAAGGGCGATGTCATCTCCGCTTCAAAGCTTGCGGGCATCCAGGCGGCCAAGGCGACATCGACGATCCTTCCTCTGTGCCACCAGATTCCGCTGACATCAGTCGAGGTAGACATCTCCGTTCTCAAGGGCAAGGTCAGGGCGAGATGCACTGTGTCCGCTGAATACAAGACGGGAGTCGAGATGGAAGCCCTTGTGGGTGCCACCGCCTCGCTTTTGAATGTGTGGGACATGGTGAAGTACCTCGAGAAGGATGAGAGGGGACAATACCCAATGGCCCGCATTATGGACGTGCGCGTCTTGAGCAAGACGAAAGGGGGTTCGCGAGAATGAGCGTTGAAGAGCACAGGCGCAAGGCTCAGAAGAGTGTGAAGTTCGCGGTCGTCACCGTCAGTGACACCCGGACGCAGAAAGACGATCTCTCAGGCGCTGCCATCATCGAGGTCCTGGAGAGTGCGGGGCACAAGTCCGCCCGAAAGGTAATCGTGAAGGATGACGTTTCTGAGATCCAGCGTGTCCTGAGGGAGATGATAGAGGATCCCAACATCCAGGCGATAGTCATGAACGGAGGTACTGGCGTATCCAAGAGGGACGTCACGCTCGAGGCCGTGTCGGACTTCATCGAGAAGCCTCTGCCTGGCTTCGGAGAGCTCTTCAGAGCTCTCAGCTTCGAAGAGATCGGTTCTGCCGCGATGATGTCTCGAGCGTTGGGATTCGTATCCGAGGGGAAGATAGTGTTCTGCCTCCCTGGCTCAGAGAAGGCCGTAAGGCTGGCGGCTGAGAAGCTCATCGCGCCCGAGATGGGCCATTTGGTCTGGGAGGCCGGCAGGTGAGGCCCCTGAAGCGTCTCATTCAGCTCGACGAGGCGCTCGAATTCGTGATGGAGGAGGCGGTGCCAGTCGGGAAGACCGAGAGAGTTCCGATCACCGATGCGACCGGCAGAGTGGCGGCAGAGGATGTCTTCTCCAAACTCGACGTGCCTCCATTCTCGAGAGCTGCAATGGATGGCTACGCCGTGAGAGCGAAGGACACCTTCGGCGCGTCCAAGCTGAAGCCTGTGCGGATGCGGGTTCTCGAGGAGATCTATGCCGGCTCCGTTCCTAAGACAGCACTTCGAAGAATGGAGTGTGCTGAGATTGCGACAGGGGCGATGCTCCCCAGGGGCGCTGATGCGGTCGTGATGGTCGAGGACACCGAGAAGGAAGGAGCTAGTGTGGCGATGGGCGAGGCTGTCCATCCTGGTCAGAACGTTTCTAGGATCGGCGAGGACATGTCGAGAGGGACGAAGGCTATCTCGAAGGGCGATGTCCTCAATCCGAGCAAGGTCGGCGCGCTCGCGGCTATCGGTGCGGATAGCGTTAGGGTCTATTCGAAGCCTCTTGTCGCTATCGTCCCGACTGGTAACGAGATTTCCCCGCTTGGCAAGACGCTCGTGCCAGGCCAGGTATACGACATAAACAGCTATACCCTGTCAAGCGTGGTCGCTTTGAACGGCGGCCAGGCAAGGAAACTCGACGTCGTGGATGATTCACTCGATGACCTGTTGAAGGTGGTCCGGGACAACAGGGACTGCGACATGCTAGTATTCTCCGGAGGCAGCTCCGTAGGCGAAAGGGATGTGATGTTGGACGTGATCGAACGCATGGGCGAGGTGATCTTTCACGGAGTAGCCCTCAAGCCTGGGAAGCCGACTCTATTTGGGACGATCGGCAGACAGCTCGTGTTTGGCATGCCCGGCTACCCCACATCATGCTTGTCGAATGCCTACATTTTCCTCGCGCCCGTGCTCCGAAAGATGGCTCGTCTGTCATCCGGATCACCCCGGACAATCACTGCAAGGATGGCCAAGAGAGTCGTGTCCACGACGGGCAGGACCCAGTTCCTGACCGTTAGGTTGGAGGGGGATATTGCACACCCAGCATTCAAGGAGTCCGGAGCCATAACGAGCATGGCCTTCGCGGACGGCTATGTCATCATACCCGCGGACGTTGACCTCCTTGAAAAAGGCGAGAGAGTAGAAGTCCATCTGTTGTAGGGCTCTTCGTTTTCAAAGCACACGACGTGCCCCGTACTTTTCGCACTGCTCTCTTAGAACAGGTTCACATTGGATGCCTTGAAGGTCAAGTAGATCTCGTCCCCAATGATGAGCTGCAGTTCTCCCAGGGATTCCCGCGTGATCGCGGCTGTCAGCTCCACACCGCAGTCGGCTGTCAGAAGCACGACAGAACCTTTCTCACGCATCGCTGTGACTCGTCCTTTGATCGAGTTTCTCGCGCTCGAAATCAAGTGGTTCGCTGAGACGAGTATGTCCTCTGGCCTGATGGTCACATGGACATCTCCGTCGATGGCGACGGAGGAGAGCAGGACCACGCCCCCGACGTCCACTGAGGTCAGGCCGTTGTCACGCCTCGCCTTTCCCTTGAGTATGTTGCGCGTGCCCATGAAGCTAGCAACGAACTCCGACTTGGGCTCGTTGAATACTTGACCAGGAAGTCCGGTCTGGACGATCTTGCCCTCGTTCATCACAGCGATGCGGTCAGCCATATCGACTGCCTCGGTCTGGTCATGGGTGACATAGATCACGGGCTTCTGTTGGGATTCGAGGATTCTGCCCGTCTCACGCATCAGTTTCTCCTTCGTATTCGGATCCACTGCCGCAAAGGGTTCGTCGAGGAGGAGGACGAGGGGGTCAGTTATTAGTGCGCGCGCAAGAGCGACCCGCTGGCTCTCCCCACCACTCAGGTTCCTGGTACGCCTCTCCAGGAGATGGTCGATTGCCAGCTGAGATGCTAGCTCCCTGACCCTCTTTCGCACTTCCTCTGATTTCCTACCAGCGGCCCTGAGGCCATAGGCGATGTTGTCGAACACGTTCAGATGGGGGAAGAGCAGATAATCCTGGTAGACGAAGCCTACCGAACGCTTCTCGGGCGGGAGATGTGTCAAGTCCCGTCCGTTGAGGGACACGCTGCCAGACTTCGGCCGTCTGAACCCGGCAATGAGTTCGAGAAGCACCGTTTTCCCTGCCCCAGTCGGCCCCAATATGACCAAGGTCTCGCCATCTTGCACCTGCATTGAGACATCGCTCAGATTGAACTTGCCCGCGGAGTAGTGCAGGGATTCAACAGAGATCATCAGCGCTCCTCCAACCTGTTCTTCCAAACCGCCGTGAGCGTTCTGAATAGCGCGAAGATGCCCACACAAACTAGAATGAGCAGAGCGGCCACGGGCATTGACGCCGCAAGACCCTCATGGAGATTCTTCTCGTAGATAAGAGTGGGTATTATCCTCGGGAAGAAGGCGATGATCACGACTGCGCCGAACTCGCTGACTGCGCGCGCCCATGCCATGACTGCCCCGGTCACCAATGAGGAGAGCGAAAGTGGGACTGTGACTGTCAAGAAGGCGCTGCCTCTGGACGATCCCAGAGACCTGGCTACATTCTCCAACCTCTCATCGACTGCTTCGAACCCCTCTCTTGCCGAGTTCACGACAAACGAGGTGCTGACGAACATCATTGCCAGGACTATTCCCAGGAGATTGTCCTCGAACTTGAGCCCGAGGGCGTCCATCTGGCCCGAGAACACCCCCATCCTTCCGAAGACAACAAGCAGCACTATGCCCGCGATTGTGTGTGGGATCACTATGGGCACGTCTATGATGCTCTGGACAACGCCCTTTCCCGGGAACCTTGTCCGTGCCATGACATATGCCAGTGGTATCCCGAAGGCGAGGGATAGAGCAGTGGCGATGAGGGCCGCTCCAAAGCTAGTGGCGATTGCGGATCTGACATCTGGATCCTGCAGAGCACCGAAGATCGCCGATGGGCTCTCCTTGCCCACCGTCACGACCAGAGGCATAGCAATGAAGGTTAGAAGGACCGCGCCAGCTAGGCAGAAACCCAGAAGGAGGGGATCTGGTAGACGCCGCGTTCCCTTGCTCAGCAAACCCTCTCCTAGTCGACCAGCGTCTGGAGTTCTTCCGGCACATGGCTCTTCCAGTAGCCTGCGTGGGCCGGGACGATGGCCTCCTGACCCGCGTTCTCGATGATCGAGACCCCGTCCTGCTCGAGGAGCATCTCGACGAAAGCGACTGCAAGGTCAGGGTGCGCGCTGCTCCTCGGGATCGTCACACCGTAGACGATCGGCCCTCCTTTGATCAGCTTGGTCTTGCTTACATTGGTGCTGTCCGCGAACTGCTTTACCCTGATTTTGGTATAGCTAGCCGTATAAGTTGTGTCGTTCAGGTTGATCTGTCTCGGAAGCTCAAGGGAGTGCTCGCCAGATGTCGCGTGCCTCTTGGCGACGCTATCGTAGGTGAAGAGGTAGTCAATGGACCCGGCCTCGAGAGCGCTTGTGAGGTCCACTTCTGCGCTCCTGATCATCACCTTGTCTGGGTTGGTGGCCTCCAATACGGAGGGGACATTGACCGTGTAGGTGCCGTTCACGGCGTCGTGGCTCACGCCCAGTATATTGGTGTTATTCAGCACGAGGTCAGAGTAGATCCAGATGTCATCATAGTACTGCTGGGCAAGGAGCAGCACCATCTGGGCCCTGTATCCCGCGGGGTCGTCGTTGGGGTTCGAGAAGGCGAACTTCACATCGGACATCCTTAGTATGTCGATCCAATTGCTCTGGTTGATCTCATCGTGATGGTGGCTCAGGTCCGTGTACGCGAGGATCATGCTATTCCTGGCGAACTGCACGCACCAGTCGGCAGACTTTGGCGTGACATTGATCATCGTCGATGGGATTAGAGAGTAGTCCGCGACGGCAAGGACATCGCAGGTCTGGTTGAGCCCAGTCACCCTTCGAATCATGTCCGCACTGCCCCCGGATGTCACCTGGACTTCGACGTTCGGGTGTTCCGACTCAAAGAGAGTCTTGAGGTCTTGACCGTTCTCCATGCCATTGAACGGCTCCGACAGGCTCCCGGCGGTGTACACCTTCAGCACTGTCTTCTCGGTGTTCGAGAACAAGAAAAGCGCGGATGCTGACGCCGCGACGATTACTGCCACTATCACGGCTGCTAATATCTTGATGGTCTTGTGTTCCATGTTCTCGCCCCAATGGATATGCTTTGTCGGGCATATCGGTGATGGTACTTATTTGTTTTCTATGTTCTTCTTCGAGTAGAAGAGGCAACGCAAGAAACAGAGTGTCAAAAGAAAAAGGAAAAGGGTTGGGGGGAAATCAGAGGGGCTTATTCAGTTAGGTTCTGAGGGGGAGTCCTGCACTCGAAATAGAAACCCACAAGAGTCGATACAGAGATACGGTGACTGGAGGGAATGACTGTGGTGTACTCCCGTAGAGACCTAGCTCGTGCGACTGAAGAAAGCTTCATTGAATGCTACGCATCCGCCCGCACGAGTTCTGCTAGGGGGATAGTGCGAAGAGAACCAGATTTCTTGCTCTTCTGTGAGGGCGGTCAAAGCAAATGGGTCAACGGTATTCTATATGCGAGATTTTCTTCCAAGAACATGGCAAGGAAGACGGAGAGAGCCCTTTCATATTTCAGGGAAAGACATCTCCCGATGACTTGGTTTGTCGGTCCTTCAAGCACGCCACCGGAGTTGGGCGATTATCTTCAGTCACAAGGACTTGTAGCTGGGTGGGCGGTCCCGGGGATGGCGATTGACCTTGGAATTGTGGAACGGAAGAAATTGCCGAGTGGGCTGGCAATTCATCCGATCACGGATTTGGGTTCCTTGCGGCCATGCGTCGACATTACTGCTGAGGCCTACGAATTCGAGGAGGAAGCAACGCAGCCCTTCCGCGATGCATATATGGGCTTCGGCATCAGCTCCACAAGACGATGGTTCCTAGGGACTCTGGAAGGAAGACCCGTTGCCACATCGCTTCTGGTCTTGCGCGGTGGATTAGCTGTTGCATGGCTAGTGGCAACCCTGAGAGAAGCGCGAGGAAAAGGAATCGGGACAGCGATGACTCGCGAGCCACTTCTCATGGCTAAAGACATGGGCTACGACCTGGCTGTACTCCAGGCCAGTGAGCTAGGGCTACCTATCTATGAGAAACTGGGTTTCAAGGAATACTGCAAGATCAAGACTTACTCCGTGTTGCTGAAATGAGAGCCACTAAGCGGGCTCGAATTCCAAAGTTCGCGCATTGAGATGTGAACAAGGTGTGCGAGGGCCTTGATCCGAACTGAAGTGTACGCCACATTTGAACGTTGGAGCCGTTGCTCTTGGGGCAGCTTGAAATAGAATGACATGGCATGATTATAGCGCACTGGAACAAGATAGATTGGCTTCTGCCACCTCTGGCGACAGAGTTGCCATGAGTTCTTGGTCTAGTTGAGGAGGAATGGTATATGGAAACTGAGTTCAGCGTCAAGCTTCCCAACAGACCTGGGGAGCTCGCTCGGCTCACAGAGGCTCTGCACAAGGACAGCGTGAACATACGCACTGTCTCGACGGAGCCGAAGGCGGAGATAGTTCGCCTAGTCACCGACCACCCCGACAAGAGCCGGGAGGCGATAAGGCGGGCGGGTATGGAGTTCTCTGAGAGGAACCTGCTCGTGGCGAAGCTCGAGGACAAGCCCGGTGAGCTCGCTCGGATCTCGAGGGTGCTGGCGGACGAGGGCGTGAACATAGACGCAGCGTACATGCTGGACAAGGAGGGAAAGCATGTGCATGTCGCCCTCGCTGTGAGCGATGAGCAGAAGGCGAGGAACGTATTGAAGCTGTGAGCCATGGATTACGGCTGATCGAAAACCCCTTTCATCTTTTCATTTCCTGATGATAGTCGCATTTGCCCAAATCATAAGCTTCTCCAAAGGCAACTCACATGCCTTCTGGCCCACTCGTAGGCATTCAGAGATGACAAGGAGTTAAGCCGGGACAACCCTCAGGTCGAAGGGGATGATGATTTGAACAAGATACTCATGACCGCAGGGGTGATTGTGCTTGTCGGGATCGTCGTCATGGCCATGGGGGAGGCGATGTACCTTGCGACCAGCAGCGACTTCTGGGACAAGGCGGCATATGGCACTGCCGAGGAATATGTCGCCGCAGGCAAGCAGACGGATTTGTTCGGGTTCGCCTTCGACCTGGGGATGATGATAGCGGGAGTTGGTGTGGCCATATTGGCCTTTGGCCTCGCCTTGATCGAGGGAAGGCCCCCGCAATTCAGGCAGGTGGAAACCCAAGTGCCCATGCAGCAGTTCCCGCCTAAGGTATGATTCAAAGGTCACGCGCCATTCAGGTCCCCCATTTGCCTCGCCGATTGGCGTGGCTCTTGGCAGGCTAGAACCTATCATAGTCTTTCGTTGCCAGCAAGACCTAACTTGCTTGGTTGCGCACAATGTCCTATTGCGGCAGTTGTCGATGATTGACGAGGAAAGTCCCTAGTACTTCAAAGGACGATTCCCGATGCGACCTCGAGGGTGGTTCGAGGAGGAGGTGAAGATGATGACCGTCTACTGGGCAGGCATGTATTTCGTCAGAACCGAGAAGAGGGAAGAGTTCCTCTCAGCGATGAAGAAACAGAAAGAGCACATAGCGAAGAACAGAAAGGAATTCAGAGAGATCAAGTCGTGGCGGCTCTTTACGCAGGTCTACGGCGGCACCTACATGTCGTTCATCGACATTTGGGAGTATGACAGCATTGCCGCGCTCGAGAAGTACGAATCGGAATGGTGGCCAGGTGGCAGGTTGGCGGAGTTCGGCGCAGCCTATGTGAATCTAGTCGAAGGAGGGACAATGTCCTCCTTGATCTGGAAACCTGAGCTGGAGCTGGAATAGGTAATCGGCTCATCCTGTTTAGTCCCGGGAGCCTCGGCGATGTCTCGTTTCCTACAGAGCCAGTTGTGATCCCGAACGCCCAGACTACTGTTGGCTCGGGTGCCGTCACTACGAGTTGGACTCTATGCGTTAGTTCTGTCTATTCCGGGCCACTCTCGGCCTTTCAAGGTCGAGAGCCCCTTCGCCTTTTTCTTCGCCACAGCAACGCCCCTCCTGTGGCAGTCAGAGCAATGGATATCGTCGATACCACAATCGAGAGCGCGAGCGAATCGGAATTCCTCGGGACCGTTGCCGATGCCATCCGTATCATGTCGCTAGATCCCACGGAGTTCACCGAGACTATCCAGTAATAGTAGGTCTTCCCCCTCTCGACAGATTGGTCAATCCAAGTGAAGGTGTTTCCAGAAACATTCGCAAGATGAGACGGATTCTCCGGACTAGATCCCCTGTATAGCTCATAGCCAACGATCGCGGCACCTCCATCATCTGATGGAGGTGTCCATGTGAGGACGACACTCGAGCCATTGAGAGTTGCGGCAAAGGAGGAAGGAGGCTGAGGCACTTCCGGCAAAGGTGGGGATTCGGTTTGGTTCGCTTCGACAAACAAGTGGTTCATCACGGCGGCGACAGCAGCGACCGAAGCATGGAGAGACGCCATTGCGCTTGCTACGAATGTCTCATTTGACCAGGCGTAGTTATCATCCATCCAGACGTTCGACTGGATATCCCCGTCCCCGAAGGTGATGGTCCTACCCAACTGCAGAGTCGCTGTGTACGCGTCCAGGTTCCCCAGAGTGACTCCCGTAGGCTGAGGAAGTGTGCTAAGCATCGACTCGATCTCGTTCTCGTAGTCCGAGTGATGCGCCTCCGCTCCCCAGTCCGTGTATGCTCCCATCGTATGCCCGAAAACCCCTGGGTCCGCGGCATAGTGAGCCAGGACCCCGATGTCGAAGGCCGCGTCACGATATTCGCCTGCATTCAGGTACCCGAGGGCGAGTTCGTAGATCTGGGAGGCTCTCACAGCGCAGATGTCGTCCTGGAGCTCGTGCGCCGAGTAATAGTAGACATGATGATTCGTGGTGTCTCCTATGAAGGCAGGGTTGTCCGGCGCCTCCGTTCCCAGGAGAAAGTGAGCGTGATATGTGCTCGTCAGGAATGTCGCGTTCAGGGTCTGAAGGCTCAATGCCATGTCGGCGATCCAATCATGGGTCCCGTAATCGGGATTGTTCTGGTCGGCCGAGTACCCACCGTTGCTCCATGCTGCCGCTGAGGGCGAGGACATCGTCAGGCAGGCAAGAACGGCCACCAGATGCAGGACGCGACTCGATCTCGCCATATTCTCTTGGTTCTTAATGGCCTTTCCACTCTCATTGACCTTTCCACTGCTTTGGCCGTGGCCGCATGGGCCCTTTCATAATCGGACATGTTCGCGCTGGACAATTGACAAGTGGTGCTGAGATGGTCGGCATTTCATCAATCGTGCGATTGCGACACCACCTGATCTTAGGTGTGCGTTGTGGTGGCTCTCCTTATCGGCACAGTTAACGCGTTGCTTATGAAATGTTTACATATAAGTAAATGTTATATATACTATGCCGACAATAGCGCATCCATGGAATCGGCCTTCGAGAAGATAGCCCGTTTGCTACTGACCGAATCCAAGAAGGAGTGGACGGGCGTCGAACTCAGCGTTCGGTCGGGCTACTCGCGCGGCATGGTCAGCCGGGTCCTGAAGCAGCTCGAGAAAGATGTTGTCGTGGCAAAGCCGTACAAGAACAGGTTCGTCCTCATCGAGCCGATACGGCTGCTCGTTCTGTGGTCTTGCAGGCGGAGGCTTCCCGAGCCCATCTACATCGAGTCGCGCAGGTCAGAGGCAGACTTGGATAGGATCATCTCCGAGACCAAAGGGATCGCACTGACGCAGTTCAGGGGAGCATGGCTGAGGAACCATTACATGCGGACCACCTCCTACGAACTGTACGTCATGAACGGAAGGGAAAGCGCGGTCGCGAGGGCTCTGGGGAAGCGTTCGGATATGCCCCAGCGGATATCGCTCCTGCCAGCCGACGCGGGAGTCTTCCTCGGGTCTGAAAGGGTGGAGCACATGCCCGTGGTCTCGGTGCCCCAGAACTTCGTCGACCTCATGTGCACCGGAGGCTCGGGGCCCAGAGTGGCGCTTCACCTGGGCATCTCATCCGGACTGGTGGAGATGTGACATGGACATCTATAGGATCTCGCAGGACACGCTCAGGGGGATACTCGCCTCGGGCGCCAACGTCAGCGTGATTGGCGGCTGGGCTGTTTGGGCCTACAACCCATACAAGTACTCGATGGACATAGACATCGTCTTGGAGCCGAGAGATCTCTGGAGAGTGCGCGAGAAGCTCCTCGCACTCGGCTTCAACGAGACCTCGGGGGGACATCTCGAGAAGAAGGGCTTCAAGAAGGCGACCGGGGAAGGCACGATCGAAGTGGACGTGTATGAGGACGTCATCGGGCCGTTCAAAGCCGCGGAGGTCCTAAGCAGGAGCGTGGATAAAGAGCTCTTCGGCCACAGGACGAAGGTGGCCTCGCCGACAGATCTTCTGATACTCAAGCTGCATGCACTTGCTGGCAGGAAGGAGTCGGGAAAGGGGCAGAAGGACATGTCAGACCTTATCGCCCTTCTATTGGTTGTGCGCGAGCGAGTGGATGTCGTCCGAGTGAGGGCTGCGCTCCCCCGGAAGTCCCTCAAGGACGCCATCGCCTTGCTGACATCTAACTACCAGCAGACCGCGCGATTCTATCCCCTGTCGATGGCGGAGTACAAGAGGCTCAAGGCCGCGCTCGAGAAGTGGGTGCCATAGCCAGCGGACGGAGGTTAACTCTTTCAAGATGCGCTGTTTCCCTCGCGCGATCTCTTTCTCTTCCTTAGCAGAACCCACGAGCACGCAAGAGCCACTGCGACAACCGCAGCTGCGATCGAGCCGATGAGCAAAAGATTCGACAGGACCCCGTTGGCCCCATTTCCCCCCCGGCCTGTATGGACGCTCCATCCCTATTGTCTTTTCCTGCAGGGCCTATGGCGGCCCCATCTCTTTGACTAGTGCAGGAGAACCCAAATAGCCCGTAGTTCGATAGGCCAAGTGGCCCTGTAAGGAGTAACGGAGGATTGGTGGGGGATATCACTATGAAATCCTACAACAGACTCATGGAGAAGTACCGCGAGATCGCCCTCGTCAAGGCAACCATTGGGCTGATGAACTGGGACCTCGAAACCTACCTTCCACCCAGAGGAATTACGCTCAGAAGCGACCAGTTGAACGTACTTGAACGGGTCAGTCACCGGCTGCTGACCAGTCAGGAGCTTGCGGGCCTGCTCACAGAATCTGAGAAAGCTGCCGACTCACTCGACGAGGTCCAACGCAGGAACCTGCATCTGCTCCGGAGAGAACACGACATTGCCATGAGCGTTCCTGAGGATCTGGTGGCGGCTCTGGCGAGTCAGGCTGCGATTGCGAGGGTTGTTTGGGCGAGGGCCAAGGCCGCCCATGATTGGGGCAAGTTCGAGCCCGAGCTGGCGAAGCTGGTTGACCTGAGTGTCAAGCGTGCAGAGGCGACAATGCATGCGAGGGGCACATCTTGCGTGTTCGATTCCCTAATGGATGACTTTGAGAGGGGAATGACGCATGACCGAGCAGACAGGCTGCTGACGGAACTGAGAGACCTTCTCGTGCCCCTCACCGAGAAGTACAGCAGGCTGTCGCGGGAAGCTGACAATTCGATCCTCAGAAGGCGTGTCCCGTTGGAGACCCAGCGGAAGATCGTGCAAGACCTCGCTGGCCTGATTGGCTATGATACATCTTCTGATATCGCCTTCGGAAGAATCGACGATACCGAGCACCCTTTTACGAGAGGCTATTTCGACGATGTCAGGATCACCGTTCACTACTACGAGGATGACCTGTTCGATTCCGTGTATTCTGCCCTGCATGAGGGAGGCCATGCCATGTACGAGCACAATATCAACCATGATTGGATCTACCAGCCTGTGGGGGACGCTGCGAGCTTTGGAATACACGAAGCCATGTCGAGATTCGCGGAGAACACGATCGGACGCTCTCGGAATTTCTGGGCCTACTACCTGCCCCGGCTCAACGAGTTGACTGGCGGCGCCTTCTCCGACATCCAGCTGGTAGACGTTCTCAGGGCGATCAACAAGGTCCAACCTTCGAAGATACGAACCGCGGCCGATGAAGTGACATACTCTCTTCATATAGTCATACGCTTTGAGATCGAGCACATGCTGTTCGAAGGGCAACTGGAGGTTTCGGAGCTGCCCCAAGTCTGGAACGATCTCTATGACAAGTATCTACATGTCAAATTCGACCACGACGGGGAAGGCGTCATGCAGGATGTGCACTGGAGCGCCGGAGCCTTCGGATACTGGCCGAGTTATGTCTTGGGCAACATATACGGTGGAATGTTTCTTGATAAGCTGAACAAGGATGTCGGCGACTGGTCAGATGAGGTTGCCAAGGGCAGGCCAGGCGCAGCAATGAAGTGGCTAAGGGACAATGTCCACCAATGGGGGAACCTGTACGAGCCCGGCACTCTGGTCGAGAAGGTCACAGGCAGCCCACTGACGGTCAAGCCGTTCATCCAGTATCTAACCCAGAAGCACGCCAGCCTTTGGGAGTAGTCCAGCGGGAGAGCGGTTCCAGCAAGGGCTGTATACTGGCCCGCGCAACCGATCTGGGTGTCCGTTCCGGGATGGTCTCCTTCAGTATGCAAGCCTACCCCCATCCAGGCATTGTGAAGCCAGACATCTCGTTTTCTGGTCTGTCGTGTACCGGATAATCGTTGAAAAGCGTCATCTAGATGGTACCCATTCGGGATGCTGGAAACCTTGATGTTGGACAGGCGTAGGTCGCTGAATGAGCTCTCGCCGGAAGAGGTCGTCAGGGCGTGCGAGAGGAACTACGTAGATTACTGGAGATGCGTAGGCCTATCCTCGAATGCGGACTTCTCCGAGACCAAGGGGATCACACGATGCATCACAGGTCTTCCGCAGGAAATGTTCAATGTTGTCCTCAGGTGCCATCTCGAAGGGAATGCCATCGACATGAGAATAGACGAGGAGATCAGAGACCTCAGAGCTCGTCAGATTCCCCTGATATGGCATGTTGGTACGATAACTGAGCCAAGAGACCTCGGCAGATACTTGGAAGCCCGCGGGTTCCCAAGTGACTACGACCTTGCCGCGATGGCAATCGACCTCGAGTCAACGGATCACAAGATCGATATGCAGGATGGTCTGGCGGTCAGGCAGGTGGAGAGCGAGCAGGATTGCAGAGAATGGGTTGGGTGTCTCACAAGGTCCTGGGAATCGCCCAAGGAAGTCGCCTTGTGGATGATGTACAATGCCTGCTTCAATCTCCCGATCGAGCAAGGTAGTGGCTTGTCACTCCCAAGGAGGATGTATCTAGCTTCCTTGGAGGGAGTCCCTTCAGGTGCGTCGATGCTGTTTTGGAGCAATGGTGTCGCCGGACTTCAGGATGTCGGAACCGTCCATCCTGCCAGGCGCAAGGGCGTGGGCGCGGCTGTCGTGAAAAGCGCACTTGCGGAAGCACGCAGAATGGGGTTCAAGTATGTCGTCGTTCTGTCAACAGTCGAAGCAGTCGCTATGTACAAACGCTGTGGATTCCGGATCTACGGGAAGCTGCCTGAGCACTCGATGGACTTCCGAAAGGCTGAGCGGTAATGGCCTTGGACTCGAGCATCTAGCTGTCTCTCAATCCAGGGATTGGTGCGCCGAGTTAAGCTTGCCTGTCCCTTGTCTTCCTTCACTGCTTTTGCAGCTCGAAGGATTCTGATAGGAATTTCCCGTCGGATGGCTTCTCGGTTCCATACTGTGCGACATCAGCGAAGAACGGCATTGGATCAATGCAAGATTCTGGCGAGAGAACACCTCTGACGCGGATGTCTCCTCTGAGTATCCTCAGAGCCGCAACTGTTATAGGTCCTGATGTCGAAGTCCAGTCGACGCTTGGCCAGCCTTTGTACCGCACCCGCTGGCCCTGCCTAATTCCCACTGCGTCAACCCAATCGATCCATCCCGCCTCACAGCCTTTCGGAGCGGCCAGCGATTCCTTTGGCTGCTCTGCCAAGTGTTCGAAGAGCGAGATCGCAGCAGCGGACTCGTCAAGTTCGCCGCGAGCGATTCTCTGTCCTAGTTCGCAGTAAAGCTCGTGGAGCTGAGGCGGATGCATACTGTACAGAGACGAAACGGATCTCACGCCCGGCAAGACTCGCGGGATGGTGATGGGCTCTGGGATGGCAACTGGTATAGCCATCACTTCTCGTCCCTGAGGCAGCGTTACACGAACCGCATTCCTGATGGGGTCAATGTCGACCCAACTGCCGTCCCGGAAGATTCGGACCTTGCCCGCAACTAGCTTCATCATGAATTGCCACGAAGCGTCTGCATAGCCTGCTTTCCTCCATTGAGCCAGGATAGCCTTCGGACTCTCCCCCCACATGCCGACCACCTGGAAGATACAGATACTGAGCTCCTCTGCCTGGTCAAATTGCCTCGCTGCATGCATCATTCTTAGGTTGGACAGCCCAGCCAATCCGATCCCCATGATGGCCGTTATGTCTGCCGCCTTGGCTGCTGCGTCGAGTTCAAGAGCCTTCTCTGTCGTCGGGCCGTGTACGCCAAGATCACAGTAGTTCACCTCGGCCTTGATAGCGGCGCGTAGAGCAGGAAGCACCACCTTGTGCTCGGGCCCGGCTGTGTTGACCATTAAGTCGGATCCAGAGGCAAGGGATGCGAGTCGTCCTTCATTCAGAAGATCTACTTGAACGGCACTTGCCTTGTCTCCGAGTTCGATGGCTGCGCTCTTCGCGGCCTCGAGGTTTCTCCCGGCAATCACGATTTCCGACACAATATCTGATGCGACGAGTTTCTGCGCGACGCCTTTTCCGAACTGACCCGCGCCTCCTAAGGCGAATACTTTCATGGGATTCCTCCAGACCGAAGGGGAATCGCCTTTCCTGCTCTAAGGTCTTTTCGAGTAATGAGTCGTGTACGAATTCGAATGTGTCCCCAGCCGTAAATCAGAGGATTATTGCACCGAGCGAGACTCTTTTCCCGGCTCGTTCTTCGCTCTAGCTTCTCCTACCTGAGGATTAAATCACATTGTTCTGTCCTACCTGCAAGAATAGGTATGGCTAAAGAGTTCATCATGGCCAAGGGCTTCCTTTTATTACCGGGCATGTCGCTCAAGGTTCCGACAAGGGTGGGGGAACTGAACGATCTCATCTATGATCATCTTGCGGAAGCATTGGACAAGCTTCCAAATGGTTTTCCCAGAACATCCTCTAGTGTTGAGATAAGACTCCTGAAAAAGATATTCTCACCTGAAGAAGCTTCCTTAGCATGTCAGCTAGGTGGCTCAATGGAGTCTTGTGAAGTCATATCTGAGCGGATCGGACTCTTAGCTGAACAAGCAAAAGCAAAGTTGATGACGATGGCAGAGAGGGGCTTGCTATGGCACGCAGAGAAAGAAGGGGAGTCTCTCTTCAGGTTGGCGCCGTTTGTTGTTGGGATCTATGAAGACCAGCTGGAGAACATGGACCATGAGTTAGCTCATCTGGTCGAAGAATATCTGGCAAATGGGGGAGCTGCTGGGATTATGAAGCCTCAGCCAGCTATACATCGCGTCATCCCGGCAAACACGGCAACCAAGTCAGAGTGGATTCTCCCCTATGACGATGTCAAAGCACTTCTCATGGGCTCGAAATCCTTCAGTTTGCGTGATTGCGTTTGCAGGGTTCAACAAAAGCACATGGGCCATGAATGCAACTTTCCGCTTAGAACGTGCCTCTCTTTTTCCGCAGTTGAGTGCCCCTCACATCAGTATTCTGTCTCAAAGGAAGAAGCGCTAGCGTTTCTCGATGGGGCTGAGGAATTGGGTTTGGTCCATACGGTCAGCAACGTCATGAGAGGAATAGGTTATGTCTGCAACTGTTGTGGTTGTTGCTGTGGCTTGCTTAGAGGAATCACTGATTGGGGCATTAGGAACTCAGTGGCCTATGCCAACTACTATGCCGACATCAACCCTCAGGAATGTGTCGGATGCGGGACTTGCAGAGAGAGGTGTCAGGTGCATGCCATCTCAGAAGACAACGAGATTTCGGTTGTAGACCGCGAAAAGTGCATTGGATGCGGTTTGTGTGTTACCGGATGCCCAAATGGAGCAGCAAGCCTCGAAAGAAAGTCCGACAACGAAATCGTCTCCCCTCCGGTGGACTTCGAGACTTGGGAGCACCAGCGTCTCCGCAGTCGAGGTCTGATTAGATAGGGCATGTCCTATTCGCTGATTCTCTTTCATCATTTGCAGCGGGATGTGATCCGTGATCTCTTCTCGACTAGATGGGGTCGCACGGGCAGTGCTCTGTGACGAGCATGTATGACAGCTAAATGTGAATCATCGAATCTGGCGCAAAATCAGTCAGTGCAGGGAGCCGGACTTGAAGTCGAGAGTCTGGCTCTTTTTCACCTATGTAAAAGAGGCTTCCCGCATCCTCGGTATCTCATCATCTGTACTTCATCCTTCCTCCGCCCTTCTCTCATGTCCTCGAATGCATCCTGATTGCGTCGATCCGACAAACACCTATC
>Ga0315296_10000949_pt1 | contig 25714 bp, 19 predicted proteins | sample YL17G14_18_MG_FD_203921 | JGI IMG/M metagenome (GOLD analysis project Ga0315296, IMG submission 203921) | Sediment microbial communities from Yellowstone Lake, YNP, Wyoming, USA - YL17G14_18 | ecosystem: Environmental > Aquatic > Freshwater > Lake > Sediment | place: USA: Wyoming | collected... | reverse complement strand
TGCCGACGCTCGGCTTCGTGAAGGGGTTCGTGGCCGCTCTCAAGTACCTGCCGCTGGCGGCACCGTTCGCGCTGCTGACCGTCGTGGGTGGGATCAACGTCACCGAGAGCGCGCGCGTCGCCGGCGACGACTTCAACACCCGCGACATCCTGCTCACGGAGGCGGTGGCGACGCTGGTGGCCGGGGTGTGCGGGGGCGTGGCGCAGTCCACACCGTACATCGGCCAGCCGGCCTACAAGGGGATGGGCTCGAGGGCGGGGTACACGCTGCTCACGGGACTCTTTGTGGGGCTCGGCGGGATCTTCGGCTACGTGGGGTACATCGTCGAGCTGATCCCGCGCGCGGTGCTGGCGCCGATCCTGATCTTCGTGGCTCTCGACATCATGGTGCAGGCTTTCCTGGCCTGCCCCGCACGGCACGCCCCGGCCGTGGCGTTCTCCTACTTCCCGAGCGTGGCGCGCCTGCTGGCGATCAAGTTCGGCGACTCCAGGTTCGTGCCCACCGACCGCTTCGCCCAGCTTCTGGCCGCGCCGGGCAAGGAGCTGCCCGAGGTGCTGGTCACTGTGGCGGTGGGCAACGGCTTCATCCTCACCGCCATGCTCTGGGGCGCCTTCCTGGCTGAGCTGATCGACAGGCGCCTGGCCCGCTCGGCGCTCTACCTGGGCATCCTGGGGGTGTTCACGTTCTTCGGGATCGTTCACTCGTCCTTGCCGGACGGGAGCATGTACCTGCCGTGGACGCTCGCGAACCCGCTCCAGCGAGCCATCCCGTACCAGTACGCCCTGGCGTACCTGGCGTTCGCGGCGATGCTTCTGCTGCTGTCCCTGTCGAAGGAGAGCAAGGAGCCACCGCCTGCGGACCTGGAGCATCCGGGAGTGACCGGCTGAGCGGTGGACAGTGGGACGAAGTCTCGACCGGCGCCATAGCTGCCGATCCCTTTTCACCGTGTCTGGGTCTTGAGGTAGACTGCCAACGTCAACTGGAGCGAGGCCACGTGAGAGGTTCAGCTCAGAAAACAGCGACGAATCGCCGATCTACGAAATCGCGCAAATACCCCGTCGCACTCGATGCGCCGGGCGTCGCGGAGAGTCTCGAGCTCTTCCCGCCGACCAGGCCGCACCCATCGTCGCTCACAACTGCCAAGCCAGCCTACAAGACCACCTGGGGCGCAATGTACGAGGGGGACGCGACGACACTGCTGGCATCCCTCCCCGACGAATCCCTTGACCTCGTGGTGACGTCTCCTCCGTATGCGCTCCACTTCAAGAAGGAGTACGGCAACGTCGACAAGGATGCGTACGTCGAGTGGTTCCGGCCCTTCGGCTCTGAGATCCTGCGGATCCTAAAGCCGACCGGCAGTTTTGTGCTAAATATAGGTGGAAGCTATAACGCAGGGGCCCCGACTAGGTCACTTTACCATTTCCGCGTACTCCTGATGCTCTGCGACGAGGTGGGGTTTCACCTCGCGCAGGAATGCTTCTGGTATAACCCCGCAAAGCTGCCCAGCCCGGCCGAATGGGTTAACGTCCGTCGTATGCGAATCAAAGATTCGGTGGAGTACGTCTTTTGGCTCTCAAAGCAACCCAAGCCAAAGGCCGACAACCGAAACGTCCTTGGTGAGTACAGTCCCGATATGCGCCGTCTTCTTCTGCGAGGGTATCGCGCCAAGGACCGACCAAGCGGCCACAAGATCACGAACAAGTTCACCGACAAGGGCGGGTCAATCCCGTCAAACGTGATCGAGAGAGGGAACAACGAGAGCAACTCGGACTACATCCGGCTGTGCGGCGAACGGGGTCTAAGGCCACACCCGGCCCGCTTCCCGGCGGCACTGCCAGAGTTCTTCATCAAGTTTCTCACCGACCCCGAAGACCTCGTCCTCGATCCCTTCGCGGGTAGCAATACCACAGGCTCGGTCGCGGAGGGCCTCGGGCGGCGATGGCTTGCCTTCGAGCTGGAGCCAAAGTACGTAGAGACGTCTCGCTTGCGGTTCCCCCTTGCCGGAGGGCTCCCTGGTGCTTCAAAACCTCGATGATCTTCTTAAGCTCGTAAGACGCCTCTATCCCACCGACCCCCCACAGCCATTCCTCCTGCTTGAGGGCGTGAAGCGGGTCAGGGCAGGTGAGGATCCCGGCCAGGTGGCGCGCTCGGTCCGCTCCACGCGGAAGCGCCTGGAATCACTCGCGGCTGCACCCAATCCCTTGCTTCAGATTTTCGGATGTGATCTCGAGGCCGCCGCCGCTGCCGAAGCCACGCGGCGGCCCCGGGACATGCTGGGCCAGCTCCTGCTCGGCGAGCTGGCCGAGCGTACTTTCGAGAAGATCTACAAGAAGACGATTGGCAGCAAGGACCTGATCCTGGAGGACGACCGCAGCTCGCGGAACGAGACGGACTATCGTGTGCTCAACGGCCAGGAGCGCCCTGTCTTTAGGATCAATATCAAGTTCTATGGGACGCTGTTCCGGAACGCGCCGGCGCTCGTGGGCCTCGAACCTGAGGATTGCTTCGCACTGGCGACCTACAAGATCTTCCAAGGCCTCCAGAAACACGAGGCCGAGCGGCTCCCGTACGTGTTCGTAATTGTTGGCGTGCCGGGCCTGACCGGAACCAGCGCCGGCGCGGCTGTCCCAGAGGACTTGACGCACCTGGTTTCGCTTGTGCACGCCGCGTCGGGTGTTCCTGGCAAACGCGCAATCGAGGAGCGGGTGGTTGCGAGTCTCATCGACTCTGAGCAGCCGGAGCCATTTCGGACCGAGCTGACTCGCTTCCGCGAGAGGATCGAGGCAGCCGACTGGTACGCCCTTTCGGCGCGTCGAGCAAACAAGCTGCTCCGTGACAAGCTCTTCGATCGGGTATTCGCGGTCCGGGTAAGGGCCTTCGCGCGGAACTACCGCAATGCCGAACTCGACATGCACTTCTCGCTGAAACAGGATCTCACCCCGCTCCGAACCTTCCTCACCAGTGCGAAGGAACGCGGCTTGCACGGCCTTGCGGTCGACCTAGAACGCGGCGTGGTCTAGCCACCGTCATGGACGACAGCGCTGTGCTCCTCGGGTTGGTGACGGCGATGAAGGGGTCCGCGCGCGACATGCAGCTCGTCGCCCAGGAGCAGGCTTACGCGGGCTCAATCCGACAAGAGGCCCCGGGATTGCAACTCCACACTATGAAGAAGCTGCTGGGCGACCCGGCGCCGCCTTCGCGATCCCCGGCCACTCACACGCCCCTCGCTCCTTCGGCGCTGGCGAGGCGGAACCGGACGCTCAAGGCAAGCTGGTCCCGAACTTGGAGCGCAGCGCCCCACGAAGAGGGAAGCGGCCCCGGCGCTTGACAACAAGCTCGGACAGGCTGACTGTTCTTGAGAACGTGCTGTACCAGCCCCTGGTTTGCTTGCTGCGCGTAGTAGAGGGGCGCAAAGCGCAGCGGTCCGGGTGTTTACGGTGCCCGGAAAGTTCGAGCGGCGGAATCGTCGCCAGGAGGTGTCATGTCGGTGCTCACGATCCGAGAGGTCCGCAGCAGCGCCGAGAGGGCTAGGGCTGCCCCGGTCGCCTTGAGGAAGTCGGCTTTCGAGGTACTTAAGGACGTTACGAAAGCTCAAGCGACCGCGCAACCGTATGACATCTTTCTCTCACACGCCTCAGCGGATGCGGATATCGTCCTCGGCATAAGCGCGATTCTCAAGGGCCTTGGCCACTCCGTCTACATCGACTGGCTGGAGGACCCCCACCTGGACAGGAGCCACGTGACACCTGCGACAGCGGCCGTCCTACGTGACCGGATGAATCAGTGTCGCTCCCTATTCTTCGCCACGACGGAAGGTAGCTCAGCTTCGCGGTGGATGCCCTGGGAGTGTGGCTATTTCGACGGAAGCAAAGGTAAGTCGGCAATCCTTCCTGTTTTGGCGCAGCCAACCGAACATTTCGTTGGTCAGGAATACCTGGGCCTCTACCCGTACATCACGAAGAACGAACGGCAGCGGGACGGGAAGGTGGGCCTGTGGGTGCGGCGTTCCGTTGACATCTGGGTGGAGTTCGAGGCGTGGCTACGTGGGGAAGAACCCCGGAGGCACTAGCATGGAAGCCAAGCTAAAACACCTAGAGTTTGCTCAAAACATCATCACGAGGATGGCCACGAACTCGTTCTGGGTAAAGGGCTGGTCGGTGACCCTTGTTTCCGCAATACTCGCCCTCGCTGTCAAGGGCGGCAACGCCGGCGTCGTTCCGGTCGCCTTACTCCCTGTGATCGTATTCTGGTTCCTCGACGCGTACTTCCTCAGACAGGAACGGCTATACAGGAAGCTGTATGACTTCATCAGGCTTGAAGGCGCCGAAGAGGTGGATTTCAGCCTCGACGCAAGCAGGTTCGCACCGCAAGTGGCTGGTTATGCTGGGGTGATGGTTTCGATCACCCTAAGGTGGTTTCATGGTGTCTTGCTGTTTGTGGTGTTAACGGTCACCGCCGTCGCTTTGCTGCGGTAGCGAGGGCGAAAGCCAAGTTCAACCTTTGCTCTGAGGCCGTCGTGTGGGCGCTTCTTGAGCGGGGTCGATGTGCAAAGTCATTTGGGCTTCGGTCAGCTATTGTTCCGGGTTGTGATTGCTTCCTCGATCCAGTCGGCGAGGTTTTTCTTGATGTGTGCGTACACGTCTTTGCTGTCGCTATATGGAGGATTGTGTGTGGGGACCACGGTTGAAAGCTTCGCCCCGCTGTTGGTGAAGGTGACTTGGTCGAAGGGGTTACCGCCCATCTGCGATTGCTTCCCGTCTAGATCTTTCAGGTTGTGGATGTATACTCCCAGGACACCCTTCTTTTCGTTCCATGCAGTGGAAATCTCGTAACTGATCCATTTGCGACCCGCGGTATTCTGACCGATGAGGACGATCGCACAAGAGCGGCCCTTGAGTTGGGCGGCAATCCACTTCTTGATCTCGTCGTCGCCCCCCTTAGTCACCTTCTCCCAGTCATTGTCCGACGCGGGCTGATTGCCTTCGACAAGTCCCATGTTTCGGATCTGTGACGCTCGAGAGTTGTCGGGCTTGTAATGAAAGCTGTAGAAGACGTTGCGAGCCATGTCACCTCCTCGGCACGCCGACCTGCTTGGCCCAGCGCTTCAGCGGCTGAACTAACCGCCAATATAGCATCCGGGTCCTATTGCGAGACGTGGGCATGTCACATAGGTTCATCGTACCACCGAGCGCTACGCGCGAAACGTATCGTGGCTTAGCGCGCGCTGGAGCGCGTCCTGTTGGGGGTGAGATGGGCGACGCAAGCGTGATCCCGCCGGTGCTTGACGGGTGTTGGGCCGCGCGGCTAGCGTGGGCGCCCACGGCGATGGCACACGACACCGACGCCCTCGAGCTCTTCCACCCTTTGATCCGGCAGTGGTTTGCGGAGGAGATCGGCGAGCCCACCGAGGTGCAGCGCCTCACCTGGCCGCGGATCGCAGCCGGGGAGCACGTGCTGGCGACCGCGCCCACCGGCAGCGGCAAGACGCTGGCCGCCTTCCTGTGGGCGCTCGGCCGGCTGATCTCGGGCGCCCTGCCGGGCGGCCAGGTTCGTGTGCTGTACGTCTCGCCGCTCCGGGCTCTCAACAACGACATCCGGCGCAACCTGCTCCGGCCTCTCGAGGAGCTGCGCGTGCGCTTCGAGGCCGCCGGGGAGCCGATGCCGGAGGTTCGCGTGCTCACCCGTTCGGGTGACACGCCGACCGGGGAGCGGGCGCGAATGACCCGCCGCCCGCCCGAGATCCTCATCACGACGCCCGAGAGCCTCAACATCCTCCTCACCTCGCGCCGCGGGCGCGCGATGCTCTCGGGGCTCGCCACGGTGATCCTCGACGAGATCCATGCCGTCGTGGGCTCCAAGCGCGGGGCGCACCTGATGACCGCGGTCGAGCGGCTGGTCCGGCTCTCGGGGGAGGTCCAGCGCATCGCGCTCTCCGCCACCGTGAGGCCCCTCGACCGGGTTGCGGAGTGGGTCGGGGGTCTCGAGGTCCACGGCGAGGGTGAACGGGCGACCTACCGGCGGCGCAGGGTGGCGGTCGTGGAATCGCGCGCCCGCAAGCGCTACGAGCTCGAGGTGCGCTTCGGCGGCGACACCCTCGAGGCGCCGGGTGTGGCTGCGGACGGCGTGTGGTCCTGGCTGGTTGCGGAGCTCAAGCGGCCGCTCGCGCGCAACCGCTCGACGCTCGTCTTCGCGAACAGCCGCCGCATGGTGGAGAAGGTGACCCGCCTGGTCAACGAGGAGCAGCCCAGCGAGCTGGTCTACTCGCACCACGGCTCGCTCTCCAGGGAGGTTCGGGCGGTGGTCGAGGAGCGCCTAAAGAAAGGCGAGCTCCGCGGCATCGTGGCCACGAGTTCTCTCGAGCTCGGCATCGACATCGGCGCCCTCGACGAGGTGGTGCTGGTGCAAACCCCACCGTCGCTCGCATCGGCCGTGCAGCGCATCGGGCGCGCCGGCCACGCGGTGGGGGAGACCAGCCGCGGCAGCTTCCTGCCGCTCTATCCCCGGGACCTACTGACCGCCGCAGTGGTGGCGCGGGAGGTGCTCGAGGGCGAGATCGAGCCGGTGCGCCCCGTGGAGGGCGCGCTCGACGTGCTGGCCCAGGTGATCCTCTCGATGACCGCAGGGGAGACCTGGGCCGTTGACGAGCTCTTTGCGACGGTTCGAGGCTGCGACGCGTACCGCAACCTGCCGCGCCGCCATTTCGACCTCGTGCTCGAGATGCTGGCCGGAAGATACGCCGAGGTCCGCGTGCGGGAACTGAAGCCGCTCGTCGCGATAGACCGCGTGGACGGCACGGTGCGCGCGCTCCCCGGCGCCGAGAGAGTGGTCTACCTTTCCGGCGGGACGATCCCCGACCGTGGGTACTTCCACCTGAGGGTCGCCGACTCCGGCGCCCTGCTCGGTGAGCTGGACGAGGAGTTCGTCTGGGAGCGGTCGGTGGGGGAGGCCTTCACCTTCGGGGTGCAGACCTGGCGGATCGAGCGCATCACCCACAACGACGTGCTCGTGCGCCCCGCCCACGCGCGGCAGGCGCTGGCACCGTTCTGGCGCGCCGACGAGCGCGACCGCGGGTTCGAGCTCTCCGAGAGGATCGGCCTGTTCCTCGAAGCGGCCGATGGAAACCTCAAGGACCCAGAGCTGGCGCCCCGGCTCGAGGCCGAGTACCGCCTGGGGGCGGAGGCCGCGCGTGCACTGCTCCGCTACCTGGAGGCGCAGAGGTCGGCGACCGGCACGCTGCCGCACCGCCACCGCCTGGTCGTCGAGCGCGTGGCGGACCCTCAGGGCAAGGGTGAACGGACGCAGACAATCCTGCACACCTTCTGGGGCGGGCGGGTGAACCGGCCGTTCGCGATGGCGCTGCAGGCAGCCTGGCGGAAGAAATACGGCGAACCTCTCGAAGTGATCCACGACGACGACTGCGTGGTCGTCACCGCCCCTGAGCTGGTCGGAGCCGACGAGCTGCTCGGCCTCGTGAGTGCCGATAGCCTCGAGGGCCTGCTGCGCGAGCAGCTGGAGAGCACGGGTTTTTTCGGCGCGCGCTTCCGCGCCGCCGCCGGCTGCGCGCTCCTCCTCCCCCGAGAGGGGTTCCGCCGCCGCACCCCGCTCTGGCTCTCACGCCAGCGCGCCAAAGAGCTTCTCGAGTCGGTGCGCCGCTTCGAGGACTTCCCGATCGTGCTCGAGGCTTGGCGCACCTGCCTGGCGGACGAGCTGGACCTCGACCACCTCAGGCTCGTGCTGGACGAACTTCGCGACGGGCGCACCGAGGTCCGCGAGGTGACCACCGCCGCACCGTCGCCGTTCGCGGCCGGCGTGAGCTGGAAGCGCACCAACGAGCTCATGTACAAGGACGACACGCCCTCGGGGGGACGCTCGCGCCTGCGGCAGGACCTGCTGCGGGAGCTGGTCTTCGCCGCGCACCTGCGGCCGCGCCTCCCCCGGTCGCTCGCCGACACCTTCGGCCGGAAGCTTCGGCGCACATACACCGGCTACTCGCCGCGCTCCGTGCCCGAGCTGCTCGCCTGGGTCGTCGAGCGTGTGGTCATCCCGGTCGGCGAGTGGAGCGAGTTGCTCGACGCCGTCGCCCGCGACCACGGTCTCGATCGCGGCGCAATCCTCGCCGAGCTCGATCGGAAGCTGGTAGCAGTTGCCTGGCGCGCGGAGGCCGGGCCCTCGCTGGTGTGCGCGGTCGAGAGCGTGCCCAGGGTCCTGCGGGCGCTGGAGCGTGGGCAGGACCAGATCGCCCTCTCCTCGGCCGCCCTCGACGGCGCACCCGCCGATGGGGCGGTTGCAGCCCTCGCTTCGCTCCGGGCCCGCCCGTCGAGCCTCGCCGAGGATGCGGCGGAGGAGGGCGACCCGCTGGCCGACCTGCTGGGCGAGGTGCTGCGCTTCTATGGCCCCATGGGGCGCGAGCTGCCCGCACAGACACTGGCGCTCGACCCCGAGCGGGAGCGGGTGGCCCTGGAGGTGCTCCTCGACGAGCAGAGGGTCGTGGTGGACGAGCTCACCGAGGGCGCGGCGGGTCCGGAGATCTGCGACGCCGAGAACCTGGAGCGCCTGCTGCGTCTCGCGAGGGCTGCGGCCAGGCCCTCCTTCGAGCCGCTCCCTGCAGAGCACCTGCCGGGCTTCCTCGCGGCCTGGCAGGGGTTGGCCGCACGGGGAGCGGGGATCGAGGACCTGCGAGCGGCGCTGGAGCGGCTGTTCGGGTATCCCGCTCCCTTGGAGTTGTGGGAAAGCGAACTCCTCCCCGCACGCCTTGAACCGTACCTCCCGGCATGGCTGGACGCGCTCCTGGCGGAGAGTGAACTCTGCTGGTTCGGTTGCGGGCAGGAGCGGCTCGCCTTCGCGCTCGGCGCCGACCGCGAGCTGTTCGTGCAGGCGCCCGAGGCCGAGGCGGGGGAGGGCGGGAGAGGCGTGCCCGGTGAGCTCGATGCGGTGCTGCCGCCCGGGCCAGGGAGGTTCTCCTTCGAGGAGCTGCTGACCCGCTCCGGGCTCGGCTCGGCCGAGCTCACGCGCCGGCTCTGGAGGCTCGCCTGGGAGGGCCTCGTCGCCAACGACGGCTTCGCGGCGGTGCGCCGGGGCGTCGAGGCCGGCTTCAAGCCTGCCGAGGCCGAGACGCTCCCCGGGAGGCGCCCCGCACGCCGTCTGCGCTTCGGACGCTGGAAGGGGTCGCGACCTTTTGCCGGGAGCTGGTGCCGGCTGCCGCGCGTTGAGGGTCCTGGCGACGCGCTCGAGGAGGATGAGCTCGCGAAAGACCGCGCGAGGGTGGTGCTCGAGCGCTACGGCGTCGTATTTCGCGAGCTCCTCGAGCGGGAGCTGCCGGCGCTGCAGTGGCCTCGGGTGTTCCGGGCGCTTCGCCTCATGGAGCTGGGAGGCGAAGTTGTGGCCGGGCAGTTCTTCAGGGGCGTCCCCGGCCTCCAGTTCGCCTCCCATGCCGCCCTTCGCCGCCTGGTCGAGGGAGTGCCCGAGGACCGGGTCTGGTGGGTGAACGCCACCGACCCGGCATCACCGTGCGGCGTCGGGCTCGACGGCCTGGGGCAGCTGCCCCGCCGCGTCCCAACCAGCCACCTGGTGTTCCACGGACATCGCCTGGTGGTGGCCTCCGAGCGACGTGGCCGGTCGCTCGAGGTCCGGGTCGGGCCGGACCACCCCAGGCTCGCCGACTACCTCGGCTTCCTCAAGGTGCTGCTCGCCCGTGCCGTGCGGCCGGCCAAGGCCGTCGTGGTCGAGACGATCAACGGTGAGCCTGCGGCCTCCGGGCCTTACGGGCAGGCATTCGCCGCGCTGTTCCACACCACCCGCGATGCGAGCTCTCTTCGTCTGATGCGGCGCTATTGAGGGGGCTGTTCCCGGCCGTGCGCATGTCGCGGGAGAGGCGCGGCCTCGCGAGGCGGCTGCTCGCCATGCTGTGGCCCGCTCGATGGTGATTCGGCGCGCGGCGCCCCGAGATCCTTCGTGGCGCTCCAGGCGCCACTCAGGATGACCTCGCCTGCGGCGACGTCACTTCTCCCAGAAGCGCCACCAGGGCCGGCCTCCGGAGGGCCGAGCCCCGAAGGGGCGGGTACCTCCCCGTGCGCCGGCGTCGCGCTCGCCCTTGAGGAGGCGGACCAGATAGATGGTCGGGGTCCCCTTTTCCTGGGCGTACATGATGGCGCGCTTGCCCAGCACGTCCCTGAGGTCCGGATCGGCGCCGGCGTCGAGCAGCGTCTTCACCACGTGGATGTTGCCGACGCGCGCGGCCTGCATGAGGGCCGTGGCCCCCCAGCGGTTGGCGGCGTTTACCGGCGCGCGCTTCGCCAGCATGAGCTCCACTGCGGGCTCGAGCCCGGTCCTGGCGGCGATCATCAGGGCCGTGTTGCCCTCCTCGTCGGTGACTGAAAGGTCCGCTCCGCGCTGGACCAGGAACGAGAACACCTCCATGTGGCGCACCGCCACGGAGATCAGCAGAGGCGTCATTCCGGCTTTGTTGCGGGCGTTCAGCTCGGCGCCGCTGTCGGCGAGCAGCCTCACGATCCCGATGTGGCCGGCGGCCGCGGCCAGCATCGACAGGGTGTTGCCGTCCTCATCGCACGCCCGGAGGTCGACTCCGTTCTTGAGGAAGGCTTGAACCTCTTGGAGGTTGCCGGATCGAACCGCTTCCACCACTCTCGTGTCCACCGCACGGTCTCCTTGGCCCGACTAGCGAGCGTACCACCACTCCAGAACGCGCGAGCCGCTTCGAGCCCGCCGCCGGGTCGGCGTAGAGCCGACCGGCTCCAGCCGGGCCGCACGGGCTGGGGGAAGCTCTTGCGCGCCAGGCGGCAAGGATAGCGGGCTTCGCCTTGCAAGACAACCCGACAGAATCGGGAGGGGAGGAGCGGGGCGGGATGCTCCGACCGGACGCGGCAAGCTTCCCAGCCGCAGGTGCGGCGGGCGGCTCAGCACCGGGCCGGCCCGGCGGGGCGCCGGGGCCGGCCCGGGTCAGGCCTCCTGACGAATCAAAAGCTTATCCGCAACCCCAGGCGAACCGAGGTCGGCGGTGTTCGGAGGATCACCTTCCCGTAGTTGGGGTTCACCGGCGTCGGTGAGCTGTTGTCGGCCTCCTCGAACCCCCATCGCTGGTCGAGGAGAACCGGGCGCTGGGCGTTGAGCACGTTGAACACGTCGAGCAGGAGGTTGACCGTCACGAGCTTGATCTCGATCGGGTAGCCGAGGTGCACGTCGGCCTCGTAGGTGGCGGGGGTCCTCCCCTCGCTGCCACGCTGGGTGAGGAAGAACTCGTAGCGGGTGTACGCGTCGGAGAAGCCCATGCGGGAGAGCGGCGTGCCGGTGCGGTAGTGGGCCGTTACGCCGAGTGCGAGCTTGAAGGGCGTCATGTAAATCCCGGAGACCTTGAACTGGCTGCGACGGTCGTTGGAGAGGTAGCCACGGTTCGTGATCTTCGAGAGGTTCTTGCCGTCGGTGAAGAAGTCGTAGTAGTCGTACGCGGCGGAGATGTTGGGGTCGGCGCCCACGTTGGTGTACGGCGCGAACTCGCCGTCGTAGTTGCCCTCCAGCGTCGAGTAGATGTAGGAGGCCAGCGCCTGCCAGTTGTTGGAGAAACGCTTTGTCACGTCGAGCTGGGCGCCGCGGAAGATCCGGACCGGACGCGGCGCCGGAAACGTCTGCGAGTAGTCGAGGGTGTAGACCCGACTCATGATCCCCTGGCTGGGGTTGCCGATGCAGTAGGTGCCGTCGTCGATGCAGAGGAAGTCCTCGATGACACGGCCGTACGAGCGATAGATCCCCTTGACCCCCACGGCGATGTCGGCGGCCACCTCTTTTTCCGCGCCCAGGATGTACTCCTCGACGTACTGGTTGCGGATGTTGGGGTCAGACGGCTCGGTGAACCCACCCAGGATCTTTGAGGGGGTCTCAAAATCGCCCTCCGCGGCCGGATCGGGGTTGGTGTCCGTTGGGCTGTAGTTGATGATGTTGGGCTGGCGCTCGTACGAGAACGACCGGATCACGAGGTCCATCGGGATCTGCTCGTAGAACTGGCCGAACGAGCCGTACACCCTCGAGCGGTGGGTTCCGGAAGGATCCCAGACGAAGCCGAGGCGCGGCGCGAAGTCCTTCTTGAGGTCGATCTGCTTCACACCCGAGGAGTCGATGATCTCCTGCCTGTCCCACCGGATCCCCAGGTTGATGGTGAGCTCAGCCGAAACGGTCCACCTGTCCTGCAGGTAGAGCGTGGTGTTGCGGTGCCCGGGCGAGGCGAACAACGCGGAAACCGGCGCGTTGTCCACGGTGGCATCAGGCGTGGTCCAGTAGTAGTGATTGTAGATGGGCTTACTGGGGTCGACTAAGTTGGTGTACTTTTGCACCTGCTGCCCGCCGGAGTAGCGTTTGGTGACGTCGGCCACGGCCTTCTCGTACTCCGCCCCGAACTTGACCTCGTGGCCGGAGAAGAAGCGGCTGAGGGAAGCACCGTAGAAGTCCCGCGTGAACTGCTTCCCCTCGATGCGGCCGAAACCGCCGGTCTGGAAGAAGTCGTTGGCCACGTCCTGGTACTGCACGACGTCGCCGTCGGCACTCGCGGGTCCCACGTTATTCTTCTCCTCGTGGCGGGCGACCTGGGCCGAGGCGGCCCAGTCCGCACCGAAGATCCCGTCGTAGCGCAGCGCGTAGTCCTGGCCGCCGAACTCCCTCTGGCCCTCGTACGTGAGCGGGTCGCCGTTGAGGGTGTGGTTGGCGTCTGTGATCGCTCCGGTGTCGGTCCTCGGGTCCTGGAAGAACGTGAAGACCAGCGACTGATTCTCGGCCGGACGCCACGTCAGCTTGGCGGAGCCCAGGTCACGCTTGCTCGGGGACGAGACAACTTGCCCTGCGTTGGGGCCGGCGCGGAGCGCGCTCTTGGTCGTGTTGTCCACGCGGTCGTAGGCGCCGTAGAACCACAGCTTGTCCCTGACGATATACCCGCCGATGTCGAGGCCGTAGTCCTTCTTGGTGAACCCCTGGACCGTGCCCCCGGGGGACACCACGGATTGTGCGTTCGCCTGGAGTGAGTCGTTGTCGTAGTAAGCGAAGACGTCGCCGTGGTACTCGTTCCCCCCGGACTTGGTGATCACGTTGATGATGCCGCCGGTGGCGCGCCCGTACTCAGCCTCGTAGCCGCCGGTCTTGACGTCGATCTCCTGGATGAACTCGAAGTTGAGCTCCTTGCCCTGGAACCCGTACTCCATGCCCGTCGTGTTGACACCGTCGATGAAGTAGGCGTTCTCCGCCCCGGAGGAGCCGTAGACAGTGATCGTGTTCTGCCCAAGGTTGTTTTCGCTGGCGTCCGAGGACGTCCCCGGCGCCACCTGCACCAAGGCCGAGTAGTTGCGGCCGGTGGGGAGCGTCTGGATCGCGGTTGCGTTCAGGTTCGTGGCCACCGTGGCGGAGGAGACGTCCACCAGGGGGACCTCCCCCGAGACCAACACCGACTCCTTGACCGCAGGACGCATCACCACGTCCAGCGTGGTATCCCTGGCCAGGCCGACCGTGACACCCGTGCGGGTCTCGCTGGCGAAGCCCTGGAGCGTGAACGTCACCTCGTACTGGCCGGGCGGCAGCAGGGTGAGGCGGTAGTCCCCGCGGTCGTCGGTCGTCGTGGTCCTCTCCCCCTGGAGTGCGGGGCCTCGGGCTTCCACGGTCACGCCAGGCAGCACCCCCTTTTGCTCGTCGGTCACTGAACCCATGATCCGGCCGGTGGTCTGGGCCATGGCGGCGCCCGCCAGCAGGCAAGCACTCACCGTGAGTGCAAGTACACGATACGCGTCGTTCGCCTTCATCTTTCCTCCCCTCGCAACTCCGTCTGCATTTGCGGATGTCCTGCCGAGCATGCTACGCGCGAAGCTTGTGAAATCAAGTGACAAATGAATGTTCTTGCCCCGCGGGCTGGGAGCCGGTCGCTCCTGTCACCCGCGGGGCGGGATAGCCCCCACCCACCTTCTGTTGCCCAGGGACGGCGAGGCACCTCTCGTTGCGCATGGCGGGCGGGGGGTCTTCAATCCGCCCCTGGGGTGCGGCAGCGATGGCTCCGGCTACCGCGGGTCACCGCGCGCGCGAGCCGGGACGGGGTGTCGGTGCCGCCGCCTTACGCGGACACCGAGGGGCCCCGGACCGGATCGCGCCTGTGCGGTCGCGGTCGCCGGAGTCTCGGGCCGCAGCGAGCGGGGGCGAGCAAGCGACGAGAGGCCGCGCACCCGCAGTGCAAAAGAAACCAAGCCACGGCAGCGGTAAGACAAGCAACGAGATTGCTTCGTCACCGCTGCGCGGCTCCTCGCAATGACAGCCGGGCGGGCTAGGGCAGATCCTCCTCGCTGAGACCGAAGTAGTGACCGATCTCGTGGACGACGGTGTCCCGGATCTCGCGGATGAGCTCGTTGCGATCGTCGCACTCCTCGAGGAGCGGCCGTCGGTAGATGACGATGCGGTCGGGAAGGACGTTGCCGTAGCTGCCCCCCCGGTCGGGCAGCGCGAGGCCCTGGTAGATTCCGAACAGCGTGTCGGTCTCGGGATCGAGCCCGGCCTCGACGAGGTCCTCCTCGGTCGGCTGGTCCTCGACCACGACCGCGACGTTCTCGAGAAACGCGGCAACCTCGGACGGCAGGCCGTCGAGCGCCTTCGCGACGACGCGTTCGAACTCCTCGCGGTTCATTCGCATCATCCGGGGTATGATACGCGGAGTTGTTCGCTGGTCCTGGGAGGAGCCATGGAGCGTGCGATCTCGGCGCTTGGCCTGGTGGTCTTCGTGGGTCTCGCCTTCCTGTTCTCGAAAAACCGCGGGGGCGTGCGCTGGCGAACGGTGCTCTGGGGGCTCGGCCTGCAATTCGCGCTCGCCGTGATCGTGATCCGGACCTCCTGGGGGTTTGGCGCGTTCAACTTCCTGGGCACCCTGGCAAGAAAGTTCCTGGACTTCTCGGATGCGGGCGCGAGCTTCGTGTTTGGGGAAAACTTCACCGAGCACCTGTTCGCTTTCAAGGTGTTGCCGACGATCATCTTCGTGTCGTCGGTGACGACGATCCTCTACTACTACGGCGTGCTGCAGCGGGTGGTGCAGGGGATCGCCTGGCTGATGATGAAGACCATGGGCACCTCGGGCGCCGAGTCGCTGTGCGACGCCAACGTCTTCGTAGGGCAGACAGAAGCCCCGCTCATGATCCGGCCCTACCTCGCGACCCTGACGCAGTCGGAGCTGCAGGCGATCATGGTGGGCGGTTTCGCGCACATGGCCGCGGGTGTTCTGGTCGTGTACATCTCGTTCGGCGTCCCGGCCGTGCACCTGATCGCCGCCTCGGTGATGGCGGCACCAGGAGCCCTCGCTATCTCGAAGCTGCTCTTCCCCGAAGACGGCGAGCCGGAGACGCGCGGCACGGTTCGTGCCCACGTCGAGAGACCATGGGTCAACGGGGTTGACGCGGCGGCCTCCGGCGCCTCGGACGGCATGAAGCTGTGCCTTAACGTCGGCGCGATGCTGATCGCGTTCCTCGCGTTGCTGGCGCTCGTCAACGCCCTCCTCGGTTGGGCCGGTGGGCTCGCCGGGATGCCGCAGCTTTCTCTGGAGTGGCTGTTCGCGAGAATCCTCGCCCCGGTCGCGTGGCTGATCGGCATCCCGTGGAGCGAGTGCGGAACGGTAGGCGTGCTTCTCGGCAAGAAAACCGTGCTCAACGAGTTCATCGCGTATTTGGACATGAGAACGCTGATCGAGAACGCGAAGCTCGTCGCCAGCGGAGCCAAGGTCGCCGGCTCGGTTCCGGTGCTCTCCGAGCGTGCCGTCGTGCTGGCGACGTACGCGCTGTCGGGGTTTGCCAACATCGGGTCGATCGGCATCCAGATCGGCGGCATCGGGGGACTCGCCCCCAGCCGCCAGCACGATCTGGCGCGCCTGGGCGTCAGGGCGCTGGTCGCCGGCGCCCTGACCAACTTCGTCAACGCCTGCATCGCCGGCGTGCTCTTGTGAAAGGGGTGTCCGAAATGCGAGGTCCGGTTCTCGTGCTGGCGCTGGTTGCTCTCGTCGTGAGCTGTGGCATGCAGGACACCAACGCCCCTGTGCCCCAGCCAGACAGCCTGATCCTGGGCAGGATCTCGGTGATCCGGGAGGCTGCCGGCGAGCCCGGCGTGTGGGAGGTCGAGATCAGGGAGGGGCTGCCTGAGCAGATGCAGAGCGCCATGCGCCGTGAGGGCCGGCCGTTGCCGGCGCTGGACAAGGACGTCACGGTGCGGGTCCGGGTTACCGGCGACACCGTGTGCGTGGCGGGCCTTCGACCGGGCGACCTGGACGACTTCCGGGTCGGCCAGGAGGTGGCGGTGAACCCGTTGCCCGGAACCACCGCCATGACGGGGAGCAAGCTCATCACCGCAGACGCCGCGGAGCTTTACCTGTTCTCCGCGTATCGGCTGCGTTTCCTCCCGCGCTCGCTGGATTCGCTGCCGGAGGAGGTGGTAGCGCCAAGCGACCCGGGGCGGATCAGCTCGGCAGGGCTGGAGATGACCCCGCTGCCGCTGCAGGGCGGCAAGGTCGTGTACTTTGCGGCAGGGCTCCTGCCGGGCGTTCCGGTAGGTGGCAAGGAGCCTCAGCCGGTAGGGGCGGTGCGACCGGGCATGCGCGATCGCTCCGGAGCCCTGGCGTCCTGGGCCGTGGGGGGGTTCAGGCCGTACCGGGTCGCCTGGGGCAAGGGTGGCTGGGAGCAGCCGCAGCCGGTGGAGCTGCCCGACCTCGCGCCCGATGCCAAGGCCCGCCTGACGTGGATCAACGACGAGGAGACCTCCTGCCTCGTCGAGGTCACGCTGGCCGACGGAAGCAGGCAGCTCCTCGCCGGTCAGCGCGCCAACGCAACGGCGCCGTGGGGCAAGCTCGAGAGGCTTGAGCTGCCCGGCGGTCCGAGCATCGGTGACGGCCAGCGCTTCGGCAAGCAGCTGAAGGCCCTCGTCTGGACCGTGTACGACATGAACGGCAGTGATCTCTGGCTGTCCACCGAGGGGGAGCCGGGGCAGATGCTGGAGCCGCGCATCAACACGATGGGCCCGGAGTGGGCCCCGCGGGTCGGGCCGAACACCGCGCTCTACTTCTGCCGCGCCGACCGGCAGCTGCTGTTCTCCGGAGGCGTCGTGCAGGAGGTCCGGCTTCCGGGCACCCAGCGGCGACCGCTGCTGGAGGCCGTGCCGGCGAAGGACGGAGGTCTCCTGTTTTTCCGGTTGCCCCGTTTCACACCGGGCGCGCTCGACTGGGACCTCGGGGTCGCCCCCCGTTCGGGCTCCGGCTGGGGCAAGGCCGTCGCGCTGGACGACTGGAAGCCCGAGTAGAGACAGCTCACGGCCGTCAGCTACTCGTTTCTCACTGCCCAGAGGTCCCTGACCGCGGGGTTGTCCCAGGGAACTCTGTACTCGTCGGGGTCCGAGCGGTCGAAGCAGCGTGTGACCATGTAGAACAGGCCGCAGGGGATTGTGAGGGGCCGATACCCGTGCGCCACGCCCGGCGGGATCTTCAGCCAGGCGTCGTACCCTTCACCCAGCACGACGACCTGTGCGGCTCCCGCGGTCGGTGAACCGTGGCGCAAGTCGAGCATGACCGCCTTGAGCTTGAAAGGGGGCGGGCAAAACCAGACGTCGCTCTGCCTGAGGTGGTAGTGGAGCCCCTTGACGTGGTCCTGGGTGGTGACAACCGAGTAGTTGAGCTGGGCGACCTCGATATCCTTGAAGAACTGGACGAGCTTCTCGGTGCCCGGGTGGGTCGTCGCGCTGCGGAAGATCTCCAGGAACAGCCCCCGGTCGTCGATCAGACGGGTGAGGGCAAGCGTCTCGACGCCGGCGATGGACTGGGGCGTGGTGTAGCTTTTCTTCTCGGGAGCGAAACCTTCGAGCAGGTCCTTCGGCGTGAGGTCCATGGCGTCTCCGTCGATGGTCAAGGCTAGCACACCGCAGCACTAGGAGGAGAAACGTGTACGGGTAGGGGCGGGCCTCGCGCCCGCCCTTCTTCAAGGTCGGCTGCAGTTCGGGAAGGCGGGCTTGGGCAAGCCCCGCCCCTACGTCTTCCGATGTACTGTCGCGTCCAGGGCGGCGCGGACGGCGAGCGTCTGGACGACCAGGGTGCGGAACTCCTCAAGCGAGAGCTGCGTGGGGGCGTCGGAGAGCGCTTTGGGCGGGTCGTCGTGCACCTCGACGAAGACAGCGTCGCAGCCCGCGGCGACCGCGCCCCTCGCCAGCTCCAGGTGGAACTCCTTGGCGCCGCCGGTGGCGTGCCCGAGGCCCCCAGGCAGTTGCAGGGAGTGGGTGACGTCGAACACGACCGGGGCGAAGCCGCGCATGATCGCGATCGAGCGCAGGTCCACGACGAGGTTGTTGTAGCCGAAGGAGCTGCCACGCTCGGTGACGGTCACCTTGCGGTTGCCGGTCGAGTGGACCTTTTCGACGACGTTGCCCATGTCGTGGGGGGCCATGAACTGGCCCTTCTTGACGTTGACCGGCTTGCCGGTGCGTCCGCAGGCGAGCAGCAGGTCGGTCTGCCGGCAGAGGAACGCCGGCACCTGCAGGACATCCACCACCTCGGCGGCCGCCTCCGCCTGGGCTGGCTCGTGGACATCGGTGAGCACCGGCAGCCCGGTGGCCCGCCGGATCTCCGCGAGGGCCGCGAGTCCGTCCGCGAGCCCAGGCCCGCGGTAGCTCGAAAGCGACGAGCGGTTGGCCTTGTCGAACGAGGCCTTGAAGAGCAGCGGGAAGCCGAGCTCGCCCGCGATGCCTTTGAGCAGCGTGGCCACTCGCAGCGCGTGCTCCGGCGACTCGATCACGCACGGCCCTGCGATAAATGCGAGGCGCTGGCCGCGGCCCACGGCCAGACCCCGGGCCAGAGTCACGGTCGAGGGTCTCTCACTCACCGGCGTGCCCTCCGGACTGCGTGGCAACCGCAGTCGCCGGCCTGTCCGTCTCGGTTCTCCCTTCGGTCGCCCGCCGAGCCTGATGCTCGAGCGAGGCCTTGATGAAAGCCACGAACAGGGGGTGGGGCGCGAACGGCTTGGACTTCAGCTCGGGGTGGAACTGGCAAGCGACGAACCATGGGTGGTCGGGGACCTCGATCATCTCAACGAACATGCGGTCGGGCGAGCGGCCGGTGACCGCGAGGCCGTGCTGCTCCAGGAGGGGTATGTAATCCGGGTTGACCTCGTAGCGGTGCCGGTGGCGCTCCCAGACCGTATCCGCCCGGTAGGCCTCCCACGAACGGGACCCGGGCTTGAGCTGGCAGGGGTACTTGCCCAGCCGCATGGTGCCCCCCATCGCGTCGACCCCGACCAGCTCGCGCATCTTGTAGATCACCTTGTAAGGCGGGTCCTGGGCGAACTCGGAGGAGTTGGCTTTCTCGAGGTTGCAGACGTTGCGGGCGAACTCGATCACCGCGGCCTGCAGCCCGAGGCAGATGCCGAAGTAGGGAATCTTGTGCCCGCGGGCGAACTCGATGGCGCGGATCATCCCCTCGATGCCGCGCTTGCCGAAGCCGCCTGGTACCAGGATCCCGTCTGCCTGGAAGAGCTCCTCGATGTAGGCCTCCTCCTCCAGCTTCTCCGAGTCGATGAACACGAGCTCGACCTTCGCATCGTTGGCGACGCCGCCATGCAGGAGCGCCTCGTTCAATGACTTGTAGCTGTCGACGAGGTCCACGTACTTGCCGACGATGCCGATGCGGACGTGCTTTCCTGGGTTGTGGAGACGGTCCACGACCGTCTGCCACTTCGCGAGATCTCGCTGCCCGCGCGGGAGGTTTAGCAGCTCGAGCAGGATCCCGTCCAGGTCCTCCGCCGCGAGGCGCAGCGGGACCTCGTAGATGGTGTCGACGGTACGGGCAGGGATCACCGCGCGCTCCTCGACGTTGCAGAAGAGCGCGATCTTGCGCCGCATCTCCTCGGGCAGGTGGCGGTCGACGCGGCAAACCAGCACATCGGGCTGGATTCCGATGGAGAGCAGCTCCTTGACCGAGTGCTGCGTGGGCTTGGTCTTGAGCTCGTCGGTGGCTTTCAGGTAGGGCACCAGGGTGACGTGCACGTTGATGGCGTTGCCGCGGCCGGCGTCCTGGCGGAACTGGCGGAGCGCCTCGAGGAACGGCAGCGACTCGATGTCGCCGACGGTTCCGCCGATCTCGACGATTACGATGTCGCAGTCATCGGCCAGGTCCCGGATGGCGGCCTTGATCTCGTCCGTGATGTGGGGGATGACCTGAACGGTCGAGCCCAGGAAGTCGCCCCGGCGCTCCTTCTCGATCACCGACTGGTAGACGCGGCCGGTGGTGAGGTTGTTCTTGCGCGATGTCACCACGTTGGTGAAGCGCTCGTAGTGGCCGAGGTCGAGGTCGGTTTCGGCACCGTCGTCGGTGACGTAGACCTCGCCGTGCTGGAACGGCGACATGGTCCCCGGGTCCACGTTGATATAGGGGTCGCACTTCATGAGCGTGACCTTGAGGCCGTGAGCCTCGAACAGCGCCCCAATGGACGCGGCGGTGATCCCCTTGCCCAGGGAGGAGACCACGCCGCCGGTCACGAACACGTACTTCGTCGCCATCAACCACCACCTTTCAACCTTGCCAGCGCCTGCTCGGCGGGTCCGATGTCCTCGGGAGTGTCCACCGCTATCGAGTCCGCGACGGCGGTCTGCACGTGCAGCGCCATGCCGTGGGCGAGGGCGCGCAGTTGCTCGAGTCCTTCCGTGCGCTCGAGCTCCGTTTCCGGCCAGGATGCGAAGGCCAGCAGGGCCTCCTTCTGGAAGCCGTAGAGCCCGACGTGGCGAAGGACGATGTCCGCGCCGGGATTGCGGGGGTAGGGGATTGCGGCGCGTGAGAAGTAGAGAGCGCGCCCTTGGAGATCACAGACGACCTTCACCACGTTCGGGTTGTCGAGATCTGCGGGTGTGCCCGGCAGCGCGAGAGTCGCCATCGGCACCTCGGGGCGGCCGCGGAGGAACGCCGCCAGCAGCCTGAGGTTCTCTGGCGGCAACGCCGGCTCGTCCCCCTGCACGTTCAAGACCACGTCGGCCGGAAGGTCCCGCACCGCCTCCGCCACGCGGTCGGTGCCGCTGCGGCACGTGCCGGTGAGGACCGGTCGGGCGCCCGCGTCGGCCGCGGCCCGTGCGATGCGCTCGTCGTCGGTCGCGACGATCACGTCGTCGAAGCACCCGGCTTCCCTCGCCCTCTCCACGACGTGCACCACCATGGGCTTGCCCGCCAGGAGCGCCAGGGGTTTGCCGGGGAAGCGGGTGGAGGAATAACGTGCCGGGATCACGGCAAGGACGCGGTTCCTTTCCATCCTGTAGCGGCACTTTACGCGAGCGGCGGGAAGGTGTCAAACACCGGCCTCGCAGCGTTGCTACACTGCGGTCGTGCAGGATAAGGCCCGCCGGCAGCGGCTCGCGCTCCTCGCCCTCGGGGCCGGGGTCATGCTCGCCGCGTTCGCCGTGCACGGCTTTTGGAAGAGGGAGCTGTCTCACCTCACCGGGCGGGCCGAGTGGATCTGGGTCACCGACGTCCTGGATCCGATTCACGCTCAGAGTGCGCTGTTCGTGGCATCCCTTCGCTTGGACGCGCCGCCGCCGGCCGCGCTCCTGAAGGTCTGCGGTGACCGGGAGTACGTCGTCTACGTCAACGGCACCCCGGCGGCCTGCGGCTGGAGCCGACCGGGCTTCCGTCTCGACCTGTTCGACGTGGGCCATCTGCTCAAACAAGGCGACAACGTGATCGCGGTCGAGGTACGCTCCCCGACGCCGGTCGGGGCCCTGCTCCTGGCCCTCGATGTGGACGGTGTGGGACGCAACGTGCTGACGAGCGGACGCGCGTTCGAGGCGCGCTCACGCTTCGCTCTCTCCGCCAGAGACCCCAGCGACAGGCCGGTGCCGGTGAGCTGGGGGATGCCGCCGCGCTTCCCCTGGGGCTACCCTCGTCCGCTGCCGCACCCGCGCACGCTCGACGAGGCGGTCACCGAGGACCCGGTGCGTGTGGACGGCTCCGAGGCCCGCCCGCTGCCGGGCGGGGGCTGGGAGTTCGTTCTGACCCGGCCGGTTCACGGGTACCTGTGGGTGGAGTTCGGCGGGGATGGGATGGCGTTCGTGGCCACCGCGAACGCGAACGAGCCCGGCGACGCCGAGGTTTGGCGCGCGGAGGCGTCCCCGGTTGTGCGCGTGAAAGGCCAGCGCCGGTGGCTCGACCCGGAGCCGAGGCAGGTATCGAGGGTCTACGTTTTCGGGCTGCGGCCGCCAGCCGCCGTGGAGCTCTGGCCGGTCGCCGAGGAGTTCAGCTCAGCTGCTCCAGGAGTTGTGCCAGGGAGCTTCGCGCCCGTGCCACGTACTCGTTGGACGACTCGAACCCACCCAGAATCAGGACGTGCCGGAAGCAGTTAAGGGCGGCCTGGTCGTCCCGGAACTGGCGCCAGGCAAGGTGGCCCTTGAGCAGCCAGGCTTCGAGGTTGCGCGGGTCCTCGGCGAGCAGCTTGTCGCAGAAGTGGTCCGCGAAGCGCCAGCGCCTCTCTTCGAGCGCGCGCAGGATCTGGGAACGGAAGGCCGGGACGAGCGCATTGTGCTTCTGCGCTTGATCTTCCCGGCCAACCACCTGACGCAAGATCGCGGCCACCATGTTCAATTACCAATCTAACACCCGGAATGTCAATTGGCAAGAGGACGAGGGGGGCACGGTACCCGAACGTTGCCAGTCGGGGCAAGGGTTCGCCCCGTGCGAATGCCCGCGCTGGACCGGTCCCACCGGATTGTACCCTGGGTTGGGACCTCGGAATGAGGCCTGGCGCCGAGCGGAGGGGCCACCCTGCGCCGGTCAAGAGTGAAACCAGTTCGCAGTCTGGGGTGTCGCTCAGTAGTCCCGGTCGATGACGAACCGCGGCGCGGCTGTCAAAGCGTCGAGCTCGGGTCCCTTGGGCAGGTCGTCGAGCGCGGCCACGGCAAGGCGTGCGAACTCGTTCGCGGCCTCCCGGGACTCCTCTACGGCACGGTGGCGCTCGAGCAGGTCCCTCAGCTGGTCCGGCGACGTTTCCCGGAACTGGCCGGTCGCCAGAATCTCCTCCAGCGTCTTGCGCTCGCTGGCATCCAGATGCGGCAGGAGCGCAATGAAGGGCAGCGTCAGCTTGCCCTCGCGGAGGTCGGAGAAGACCGGCTTGCCGAGGCTCTTCTGGGAGCCGGTGATGTCGAGGATGTCGTCCACGATCTGAAAGCACATCCCGATGTTCCGCCCGTACTCCTCGAGCGCGGGGCGGTAGCGCCCGTACTCGGGAGAGAAGTAGGTCGGCAAGGAGGACGCTACCGAGAACAGCTCGGCGGTCTTCCTCCGGGTGATCTCGAGGTACTGCTCGCGAGTCACACGGATCTGGCCCTGGAAATCGAGCCCCAGGATCTCGCCCTCGGTCATCTGCGAGGTCGCGTGCGAGAGCGCCTGCATCGCCGGAACCTCGGCCACCTCGAGGGCCAACTCGATCGCGCGGATGTAGAGCCAGTCGCCCAGAAGCACGGTGAGCTGGTTTCCCCAGCGGTGGTTGGCGGTGACCCGTCCCCGGCGCACGGCGGCGCTGTCGATGATGTCGTCGTGCACGAGGGTGGCGGTGTGGATCATCTCCACGATCGCGCCGTAGCGGACGTCGTGGTCGCCCCGGTAGCCGAGTAGCCTGGAGACGACCAGAAGGATCGCGGGGCGTAGGCGCTTGCCGCCCGCCTCCAGGACGTAGCTGCCAGCCTCGCGCACGGGCTTGGGGCCCTCCGCGATCTGGTCGGCTATGAACCGCTCGACGAGCTCGAGGCGCGGGCGGATGGCCTCGAAGCTCGCACCGAGGGGTGCGGCCTGCGGGCCCGGGACGGGTTCGAACGCTCTCAGGGTTCCTGCCTCCTACCGCTCGGGGCGGCGATGCTCATCCTAACCGCAACCGCCCCAGCTGTCACCACTCGCCCGGCGGGCAGGGGGGGGAGCCCGGGAGCGAGGGTTGGAAGAAAACGGCCTGGGGCTCGCCAGCCGCCCTCCACCGGCTGAAGCTGAACTGGTTGGTGCTGCCGCTGGCGTCGCGCACCGTCACCTTCTGTGGCATGTCCTTGGCGTCGAGTGTCACGGAGATCTCGGTGAGCTCCGGGCTCGGCTCCCGCGGGATGAGGCGGAGAGTCCGCCCGGCTTGCTCGAAGGTGAAGGCGCGTCTCGCGGCCGGTGGGTCCAGGACCGCGGCGAGGGGCAGGCGGCCCCAGGCCCCGACGTCGAGGCGTAACGCGTCGCACGAGCCGGCGACCGGGTCCACCAGCCTGCCGACTCTGCCGTCGGTGGCGAACACGCGAGGGCTTCCGGAGGTGTAGTCGAAGCGCAGCCGCGCCGGAGGTGCGACGGTGAGCGTTCCCGTGTCGCTTGTGCCCTCCGCGAACCCCTCCGGCGTATAGAGCTGCACGAACTCGGCCTCCCATGCCTTGGCCGTGCGGAGCGCCGCGGCGAGTCGGTCGAGCCCGTCCTGCTCGGGGGCGGCGGCGAGTGCGATGGCTAGCAGGAGGGTCGTCATGGGAGGCTCAGTGCCGGAAGTGACGGCGTCCCGTGAAGACCATGGCGAGGCGGAGGCGGTTCGCGGCCGCGATCACGTCGTCGTCGCGCACCGAACCCCCGGGCTGCGCGATGGCGGTCACGCCCGCTGCGGCCAGCGCCTCCACGCCATCCGGGAAAGGAAAGAAGGCGTCGCTGCCCGCCGCCGTGCCGGCGAGCGAGAGTCCGGCCGCGCGGGCCTTCTCCACCGCGATGCGGCACGAGTCCACGCGGCTGGGCTGGCCGGCACCGATACCCACGGTCGCGGTGGCACTCGCCGCGACCACGGCGTTGGACGGGGCGTGCTTGGCCACCCGCCATGCGAGCCGCATCGCCGCCGACTCATCCTCGGTCGGCGCGCGCTCCGTGACCGGCCGCCACTCCTCCTCCCACCCCTCGTCGGGGGTCTGCACGAGCAGCCCGCCGTCCACCACGCGCAGGCGTGGCTGCGCCCCAACCGGAGGCGGGGCAACGAGCACACGCAGGTTTTTCTTCGCGGCGAACACCTCCCGTGCGCCGTCGCCGATCCCGGGAGCCACGACCACCTCGGCGAACAGCTTCGTGATGCGCATCGCGGCCTCCTCCTCCAGGGCGAGCGAGGAGGCGATCACCCCGCCGAACGCCGACACGGGGTCGCACGCCAGAGCCCGCACGTAGGCTGTGGCGGCCTCCTCCCCGACGCCGGCGCCGCACGGCCCGCCGTGCTTGATGATGGCCACACCGGGCGAGGGCAGGTCGTGCACCAGGCGCCACGCGGCGTCCGCGTCCATCAGGTTGTTGAACGAGAGCTCCTTGCCCTGGAGTTGCCGGAAACCCGCAAGGCCGCGCGCCATGCGCGGGCGGGCGAACACGGCGCGCTGGTGCGGGTTCTCGCCGTAGCGAAGGGAAACCTCGTCGGCCTCGAGCCAGGGCGCAACGCCTTCGAGGAGAAGGCTGGGCTCGAGGCCCAGGTGGCAGGGCAGCATCTGCGCGATGGCGGCGTCGTAGGCGGCGGTGTGGCGGAACGCCTTGATGGCGAGCTGGCGCCGGAGCTGCTCGCCGGGTCCGCCGGCGCGCAGCGCTTCCAGCACGCTGCCATAGTCGTCGGGATCGACGACCACAGTGACGTGGCGGTGGTTCTTCGCCGCGGCCCGCAGCAGGGAGGGGCCTCCGATGTCGATGCTCTCAATCACCTCGTGCGGCTCCACGGAG
>Ga0315296_10000948_pt1 | contig 25750 bp, 19 predicted proteins | sample YL17G14_18_MG_FD_203921 | JGI IMG/M metagenome (GOLD analysis project Ga0315296, IMG submission 203921) | Sediment microbial communities from Yellowstone Lake, YNP, Wyoming, USA - YL17G14_18 | ecosystem: Environmental > Aquatic > Freshwater > Lake > Sediment | place: USA: Wyoming | collected... | reverse complement strand
TCACAAGCGGAGCGAAGCGTAGCTTGTGGCGGCTTCGTTTACCTTTGACCATAGCGTACTCCGGGTGGCCGTCACAAGCGGAGCGAAGCGTAGCTTGTGGCGGTTTCACAGATATATATAAATGCATGGTAAATGGAAACGGTCTCAGAACAGGCTCATCTGGTCGGTTCGCGGTTCTTTTTGCTCTCTCGGGGGCGGCAGCGCATCCGGCATGAACCGGCGCAGCATCTCGACAAACTCCCTGGCGTTGACCGCGGAATAACCGTACGGATGGTTGTTGTAAAAGACCATCACCAGCTCGGACTTCCATTGCAGCTTCTTGACCTTCTCAAGAATCTCCTCCAGCTCGCTTGTCTCGTAGTTGTACGTGTACCTCTCCTCCCTGCCCTCGTACCAGCCGTCCTTGTTTCGTCCATGGAGCCTGACATATGCCGGCTCGACGGTGAATGTCGCGGCGGTCGGGGGAAGGCCCGGCAGATTGGGCAGATCGACAGTGCACATGGAGACGCCGACATCCTTCAGGAACTCGAGCACGTCTTTCGTCCACCAGCTTTTGTGACGGAACTCAACAACCAGCGTGGCCGAGGGAAACATGCTTCGCAGTCTCTCGACATATTCCCGCGCCTCGGAAGTGTGATGGAAGGACTGCGGGAACTGCGCAAGGAATCCCGCGAACTGTCCGGAGTCTTCGATGGGCCTGACCGCTTCATGAAAGGGCCCGGCGTCGCTTGCTTCCGCGTTTCTTTCATGCGTGAAGGCGCTGTGGAGCTTGACAACGACCTTGATGTGCCCGCCGGTACGCTCGGGATACCTGGCGAACATATCCTTCGAGGGCGGGCGATAGAAAGTCGCGTTGATCTCCAGCGCGTCGAACATACCGGAGTAGATTTCGAGCATGTTGCCGGTATGCGCGCCCTCGGGATAGACGGGCCCGACCCATTCTTTGTAGTAGTAGCCGGATGTGCCCACGTAGATCGGCATGAGAACAGGGTCATTCTAGCATGGAGTCATGGCGGGAGCGCAGCGTTCGTGCTTCTCTCGTCTTGTCCTTGTCTTCGTGCCTCTTTGTGTCTTAGTGCCTTCGTGGTTCTCTTTTGTCTTCCTTACCCGTCCTCCGCGTGCTGTGCTACAATCGCCCTGCCATGGAGATCATCCGCGAGCCGAAGGTCTATCTGCTTGCAAGACAAGTCCTGGACGACGAAGCGCTGCGGGAGTTCCTCGATGACGAGGGCATGGCCTGGCAGACCGACACGGAGATCGCGGCCGAGAAGATCGCCGAGATCGCCGGACGCACCTGCTACATGAGCTTCGGGAAAGGCAGAAAATCAAACGAGGAGTACCTGCGGCACATCAAAGAGGTCAAGCACGGATCGGTAACCGAGCATGCCGTCTACGTGTTCATCATCACTGGCATCAGCAGATCTTTGACTCACGAGCTGGTCCGTCACAGAGCCGGCTGGGCTTACTCTCAGCTTTCGCAGCGCTACGTGGACGAGTCCGACTGCAATTTCGTCGAGCCCGATTTCATCGCGGAGGACCAGCAGCTTCATGAGGAGTTCATGAAGGTTCTTGAGGTCATTCGGCCCGCCTATGAGAGAATGACCGACCGCCTGACCGACCTGATCGCGGAGAAATACCCCGAGATCAAGGACCGTCTCACGCTTCGCAAGATGGCCCGTCAGGCGGCCAGGTGCATCCTGCCCAACGCGACGGAGACGAAGATTTGCGTGACCGCCAATGTGAGGGCGCTGAGGCATTTCATAGAGCTGAGAGCCAGTCCTGCCGCCGATCTGGAAATCCGCAGGCTCGCGGTCACACTCTGCCGCCTGATGCAGAAGGACGCCCCGAACCTGTTCGGGGATTACGAGATATACCATCTTCCCGACGGCACCGAGGCGTGCCGGACCGACTACGTGAAAATCTAGATGATCAGGAGGGGATTTCGAGGTCGGCGGGGGAGTCAGCATTAGGTGAAACACCTCCAAGCTTCGCTTGGAGGCGGCACACAAGGAAGGCTAGACATGCCGCGACTATCATTCGAGACGGACGGCGAGAAGAAGATGTACGAGAGGGGTCGCAGGGATTCCCTGGAAGAGTTGCTCAGGAAATGGTTCGAGGATCTGCGGGAGCGGGACGCCTTTCCCGACAAGGACCCCAAAGCCTTCGCGCAGTGGGGGATTGACGTGCTGCTTCCCGAGATAGAGCGACACCGCGGGCAGGACGACCTTTTCCAGCGTCTGATGAACATCTGATCCCGACCAAGACATCTCTTGTTCAACCTGATCACCATACCGACGCTCCTCGTCGCTCCCGCGGCGTTTCTTTTCTACTACTTCTGGATACGCGACAAATGGGAGAAAGAGCCATGGTCGCTCATCTGGGCGCTGTTCGGTCTCGGATGCCTGGGCGTCATCCCGGCGGCGATCATCGAGGTCGCGATCCTCGGGGCGGACACGCGCATCGAGACGGTCGGGCAGGCGTTCTCCGCCGCCTTCCTCGGAGTGGCGCTTGTGGAGGAAGGCATCAAGTTCGTGATTGTATACCTGTTTACCTTCCGCAGCAGGCACTTCGATGAGGAATACGACGGGATTGTGTACGCGGTCGCGGTCGGCCTCGGGTTCGCGTTTCTGGAGAACGTCCTCTACGTCGTCATGGCGCTCTCAGAGGGCCCGTCCGGCCTCATCACCGCCGTTGCGAGGGCGCTCACCGCGGTACCCGCCCACGCCCTCGACGGAGTGATTCTGGGCTACTTCCTCGGGCATGCGAAATTCGCCCGCGGCGCGACCGACCGCATGAGGCTCAGTCTCTCCGGCCTTGCCCTCGCGGTCGCCTTCCATGGACTTTACGACCTGTTCGTCTTTATATTGATGGTGCCGGATTCGACACTCGTCGGCTGGTGCATAGTGGGCCTGGTCTGGACTCTTTTCGCGCAGTGGGGCGCCGCGTATCGACTCGTACGGGCCGCCCAGGAGCATTCGAGCAAAAGATGGCGGGGGGCTGCGCAAGTCACGATTGGCGGGATCGACGAAGCGCGTCCCGCTGCGATGAACTTCTGCCGATTCTGCGGCGGGAAGGTCGATGCGGGCGCGGGATTCTGCCGTCACTGCGGCGCCGGTCTTGGATAACACCCACCAGTTGGGGCTATAATAGCGGTGGTTATGGCAGTCCAGAGCGCGGAAATATCCGATCGCGCGCACCGTCTCCTCGTCGCGCTTGTCGGGCTGTACATCAACAGCGGCGAGCCCGTCTCCAGCGTGTCGCTCAGCCGCAGGCTCGAGGAATCCGGCGAGCGAATCCCGCCGTCGACCATCCGCCTCGAGCTCGGTCGCCTGGAAAGCCACGGCTTCCTCGCCAAGCTACATCCGTCCGGCGGACGAGTCCCCACCATTCAAGCCTATCGGACCTATGTCGATTCGCTCGAGCCGTCCCCGCTCGGCCTGACCCTGCCGCCAAAGATTCTTGACGCGGCGAGGGCCTTGTCCGGCGAGATCCGGAGGCTTCTGGACTACGCGGGCGGGGTCCTGGCGGAGGAATCCGGCTGCCTGGGATTCGTCACCAGCCCCAGCCTCGCCGACGGGAGAATAGCGCGATTCAAGTTCGATCCCATCGAGAACGATGTTCTGCTCCTGAGGCTCGAGCTGGTCGGCGGTCGAGGCTATCATCATCTGGTCAAGCTGCCCGTTCCAGTAAGCAGCTTCCGGCTCGACGCGCTGGCGGAGCTGCTCACCGAGCGGCTGTCGGGGAGGCGCCTTGCGGAAGTCAGCGAAGCCGAGCTTGCGGCGCTCGTGCGATATGCGACCGAATGGGGCCGGGGCTACGAGCTGTTTGTGCATCCGCTGCACGATCTGATCACCGACGCGCGTCTGGGCGAGGGGCCCATCACGGTCATGCATGGGGCCGCTGGGCTGCTGAAGGCCAGCGGCGAGGATCCCGACGCCCTGGCGAGAGCCGTCGCCTTCCTGGACGATCGCACGAACATAGAGCGGACCCTCGGAGCGGTTCCGGGACCCGAGGAGGTGCGGGTGGTGATCGGCGGCGACGGCGCGGAGGCCGGCGATCCCGCGTTAGAGGGCCTGGCGCTGATTGTCGCAAGCTATCACATGCATGCGCGGGCCCGCGGACGTCTCGGCGTCCTCGGTCCCCTACGAATGCCCTACCCCCGCCACCTCGCGCTCGTAAGGTCCGTCTCCGACCTCGTGTCGCGCGTCCTCATCTCCCGCGAGCTCGCACCGCGCTTCGGGTAAAGGAGCGAGCCATTCGCATCCCCCGCCTATACCACCCCGCGAAAGAAGCCGACGATCCGCTGGTGCTTGCGGGCGACGATGCCCACTACCTCGGGCATGTCCTTAGAGCCAGGCCGGGGATGGCGATCGAGACTTTCGACGGTGAGGGTGGGATCGCGAGATGGGAGATCGTCGGGGTCACGCGCAGGGAGGTCCGCCTCACGCATCTGGCTGGTGAGAAGGTTGAAAGGCGCGCTCCGGTCAGGCTGATTCTTGGACTGAACCCTCTGAAAGCAGGGAATGAGGACTTCGCCGTGCGTATGGCCGCCGCGATGGAGGTCACCGCGATACTCCCGGTCATCTTCGCAAGATCGGAAATCCCGCTCGACGAAGCGGCGCTGAAGAGGCGGATCGACCGCTGGCGCAGGCTCTGCACGAGCGAGGTCGCGGCGAGCGGCGGAGCTTATGTCCCGGACATCCCCGGGGCTGTCAGTCTCAAGGAAGCGATCGAGGCGACGCAGGGACGCGGCGTTCTCTTCGACGAGGAGGCCGATCCTGTCGGCACGGAGCACAGATTCTCCGCCGGCGAGACGGTCACGGCCCTTGTCGGGCCGGAAGGCGGGCTGGAGCGCGAGGAGGTCGAGCTCGCGAGGGAAAAGGGATACGGGATCGCGAGCCTGGGGCCGTGGACGCTGAAGGCCGAACTTGCCGCCGCCCTCGCCCCGTCGTGGGTGTATTCGAGGGTGAGGGAGTAGATCCAACTGCGTAATCAACCGTCACTGTCCCCTTTTCGTCCCCTTTTTCGAATTCTCCCGCAACTTGACACGCTCTCCTGATCTTCCTACACTAACCCGGACAGCTTCCAGTGCGACCGGAGGTGATTTTTATATGTACCATGTCCGATATCTCTCACTCTTAATTGCTCTTGTCGCGCTGAGCCTCAGTGCCTCATCCGTGTCCCTTGTTGGCTACCCGGGGCTGCAGGCAGCCGGAGGCGTGGGCACCCTCATCCTGAATGAAATCAGCCCGAGGCCATCGAATGGGGAGGTCTGGGTCGAGCTCATCAACCCCACGGAAGGCTCCGCGGCGTTATCCGGCTGGTCGATAGCGTTCATGTCCGGCACCTCGATTGCGTTTCCGGCCGATTCACCGGACTGTCCTCCCGGTGGGTTGGTACTGGTGACATTCGGGCCGGGTGCAGCCGAGCCGTTGCTTGTTGGATCAACTGTGAACATACGGATTCCCAACATGGCCGAGATTGCATCGGATGGCGACGGCTGCATTCTGAGCGGGCCGGATGGCGCGGTGGATGCAATTACCTGGGGACACCCGCCTATCGGCATTGACATGCCGCTCTCGCCCGGTCAACCGCTTTGGCCCGAATACGAGGTGCTCATGGACGATGAGCCCCTCTTTCATGCTGATGACATGTGCATGCGCATCGCGGGAACGTGGCCGCCGTCCGTTGACAAGTGGCTCGGCTCGGACAACTGGGCTTACAGATCCGGGGATTCGGCGAGCCCGGGCAGGCCCAATCCTCCGCCCGCGGCATTGTTCCTTTCGCCTGAAGACGGCGAGCGCATTGCCTCCGACTTCTACCTCACTGCCGGAGGCCTTGACCGGGCCGGCCCTGTCACATTCCAGGTCGCGCGAGACAGGGATTTCGTTGATGTGGTTATTGAGCGGACAGTTGATGGAGACTCTCTGCTGATCGACGCGCTCGCTGAGGGGACCTACTACTGGCGCGTCAAAGGGAATACCTCCGACCCCGGCGGATGGAGCGATGCGCGGGAGTTTACTGTTCTGCCGTTTGACATCGATGAACTTATATCGGCTGCTCAAGGCCAAGCTGCGACATCAGGCTCATCAGAAATACACCTGGCAGCGCATAAGGGCGGTGGTCAGCCACCGGGTTTCGCCGTCATAGGCGATCAAACCGTCACCTCGTGGCACGTGATCGGGTGCGTTCACCGACAACAGAGGAAGGACACTGGCATGCTCTGCCTTGACCGTTGCTCGCAGAATGGCCAGTACGATAGCTGGGATGCTGAGCATCCAGTCGGGCCTGTGATGGTGGGTGGCCATAAGAATAAGTACTGCGTCAGAGCCTGCCTCGCGATGATCGCCGCATTGGGCGGATGCACACTGAGCCAGGACCGAATCTCCTTTCACATTTTCCAGGAACTTGGTGAGACAATGCGAGATGCCCGTGAACTGGGACACCTGGAAGACCCGTTCAAAGACCTTGGCCACGGAGTCGGCGTCTGGGATTCCAGCGCCCTGTTATGTCTGGACTGGATTTACAGCCGGCCTGCGGGCAGTGCATATACAGCCAGCTACGACCCCGATCTGTTCAATGACTTCGATACTTCCGACATGGACACTCTCGTCGAATTCATCAACGATGACCGCCCGGTAATCCAGATTGTGGGAAGGCACGACACATTGATAGATGGATATATCGTAGCCCTCGAAGGGGGAGTAGAAGAGCGGTTCATTCATGTTCTGGATCCGTACAATGTCGACGATGTGGCATGGCTTTCGCTTATCACCCGTCCGAGAAACATGTGGTTCACATTCCCGCCTGCGACCGGACGTCCGTCCGTCTGCGACGAACCGGAGATCAAGATGGACTCGGATTCCGACGGCATAGTGGACTTCGATGAGATCAACCGGCTGGAGACTGACCCGAACAACGTCGACACGGACGGCGACGGGCTGAACGACAAGATTGACATGTACGGTTACCTGTTCGACCGCCACGGCACGTACTCCCTGAGGGACCGGGACATAGACGCAGACGGCGCGGCAAAGGAGCTTGATCCGGACAACGACAGAGCCGGGAACAACGGTGAGCCTGACGGTTGCGAAGACAGAGACTGGGACGGTTTCACCGCGGAGGACGGCACAGAATCGAGCAACTTCGTTCCTTCAGACGATTTCAGTATCCTCAACCCGATCTGCTACTCGGGAATCATCAGACTGGACGGGGCCGCGGTGATCCCCGGCGCGTCATTATTGGTTTCTGAACTTCTCGTCATAGAAGCCGGGCAGATTTCATCTCCAGATTATGTCCATCCTTTCCATTGGAGCATTCAGAGCACGCCCATCATCGTGGCGCCGGGTCGGGGCATCGTCGTCGCAGGACAGATATCGGGTGAAGGCGACGGTCGCGGAAGGGTGACGCTCGAGGTCGATGAGAGCGGGCATTATCGCCTGGTGACTGACGTTCAGCCGCAGCAAATGACTTACCTCATTACCACCAACGTAAGACAGACCACCGGGTCGTTCTTCTTGGGGCTTGCTGACCACCATTTCGAGTACTTGCCTCCGAATGTGCCGGCAGAGGTAAGGCAGATGGTTGAGGCAACGGCGCATGTGAATATCTTTGAGGGTCAAGTCGAGACAACTGATAGTGGCGGCGCGAGAATCGCGGGCGAAGACTTCATCACAATCCCCACGTTGGGCGAAGCATCAGGCGGAACAGCTCGCACTTGGGAAATCCTGATCAGTGCTCCGACAAATCCCTGACTGGCGTCGCGCGCCTCGTGTGTGGCTCTCCCGGCAGTGCCGGCTCACCTGGCCCGGTGAGTACAGCAGTAAGTAGCCCTGCAATTCATTTGCCGCGATTATCATTCATACGCCAATGAGCCCGGCAAATGAATTGCCGGGCTACGATTGAGTCCCGTTGCGATCATGCGCTGGAAGCGCATGCCACGTGGCATGCCACGTTAGCGACAGCTTGAAGCTGTCGGCACGGAGCACAGGTTCTCCGCCGGCGAGGCGGACAGGTGGCGCCTCCAATCCGCCTCAGGCGGATTGGAGGTGTCTCACCTAATGTTGACTCCCCCGGGATCTCGAATCCACGAGAGACGGCAGGGGGATCAGTAGTCTACATTAGGTGATACACCTCCAAGCTCGCTCCGCTCGCTTGGAGGCGCCACATGATCATCTCCAACATCTGGACGACCGGGGCGGGGGACGGTTCCGGCGGCGGGTGGCGGGGGATGTCGAGCTTGGGGGGCCAAATGTGCTAGAATCGTAGGGGTACAGGCTGACCGTTCATGGCCGGAGGTTGAAACCAATTGGCGAAACGCGTCACGGACGATGAAGTAACGACTCTCACATTCCATTTCAGGAACGATGTCGAGGCGGTACAGGTTCTGGGCGTCGCGGACCGGAACCTCAGGGCGATCCAGGAGAACACGCCTGCGCGTGTGGTCGCGCGCGGCTCATCGGTGAGGATAACCGGGCCGAGGGTGGAGGTCGCGATCGTGCAGCAGCTTCTCGGCCAGCTTGTGAAGCGCGCCCAGGCGGGCGAGGAGCTCACCGAGAACGACATCGAGCTGTTCTATCATCAGGAGAAGAGCCGCGAGGCGGAGCGGTCGCGAGTAGTGGAGACGGGGATAGCCGAGGAGGTCGAGATCGCGGTCCCCGAATACACGTACGATGCGCTGGTGATCGACGGCGGGCTTCTGAAGATTCGCCCCAGGACCGAAGGCCAGGCGGCGTATGTACGGGCGATGCGGGAGAACGCGATGACGTTCTGCGCGGGTCCGGCCGGGACCGGGAAGACGTACCTGGCGGTCGCGATGGCGGTCAACTGGCTTAGCAAGGGGGCCATGCAGAGGATAATCCTGACGCGACCGGCGATCGAGGCCGGCGAGAGCCTGGGATATCTCCCCGGGACTTTCCAGGAGAAAGTGGACCCATACTTCAGACCTCTCTATGACGCGCTGTACGAGATGCTGGGCATCGAGAAGACGCGGAAGCTGATCGAGCGGGAGGTCATCGAGATCGCCCCGCTGGCCTACATGCGCGGCCGGACGCTGAACAAGAGCTTCATCATCCTGGACGAAGCCCAGAACACGACCGCGCGGCAGATGAAGATGTTCCTGACGAGGATGGGGCCTCGATCGCGGATGGTGATAACGGGCGACCCGACACAGATCGATCTGCCCCAGGGGGAGAAATCCGGGCTGGCGCACGCGCTCAACATTCTGAGCAGCATCGGCGGAATCGCCTTCACCTGGCTCGATGAGACCGACATCGTGCGGCACTCGCTCGTCCAGCAGATCGTGGAGGCGTACGAGAAGTCCGAAAACAAGGCGCCAAAACGTGGAAAGAAGAAGGCGGAGGGCGACGCGGAGCCGGTCGAGACCGATTCTGAATGACCGTTCAGGGCTGTGCCGGGCGACGCCGGATGGCGTTCTTATTACGTTCCCATTGGATTTAGCGATAATAGATTGTGTATCCTACTGGTCCGCCTGCCGATGTCCGGCGGGCCGAATCTGAATGGCATCGTCGAACGAGACATCCTCTATTTTCGCTAATCTCTGGCGCAGGCTTCTCACAAGCCCTGCGGCGCCGCGCATAGGCGTTTCAGGGCTATGCTACCTCCTCATTCTGGCCATCACGGTCAATCATCTCGTGCATCCGCCGTCGCGAGCGCTGCAGGCGGGGAATGTCACCGAAACCGACTACGTAGCCCTCCGGTCCACCATATACATCGACACCACGGCGACGGGGGAAGCTCGCGAGCAGGCGGCCAGGTCGGTTCCCGAGGTCTACACGCCAAACACCCAGGTGACCGCCAAGATCACCCAGGACATGGCGAATTTCTTCCTGAGACTTGACGAGCTGGGCGCCCAGCTTCAGATGCTCAGGGGCCTCGAGGAGTCTCCGCCTGAGGAAGGGATTGAGGATCAGGAGGAAGATCAAGCGGTCCAGCAGGCGCAATCTGCCGGGACGGAGACCGAGCCTGTGGATGTGGACGCTTTCGAGGCAAACGCGATAACCGAGCTCATGGGCGTCCTCGAGAAGGCCACCCAGATTCCGAGCCACCTGACGGAAACCGCGGACGAGGAGGACATCAGGCAGCTTCTCTACTTGGATCATTCGACCAGGGACCGCCTGCGTCACCTTGTCGACAGCTCGGTCCGCGAGCGCATCATCGGGCTGATTTTCCCGGAGGACCTCCAGCAGCCGCTGAACGATCTGAAGGCGACGATACTCGCGAAGGCGGAGGACTCGGAGCTGTCGCCGGAGCAGGCCGGTCTTGCCTCGTTGGTAGCGACCTACTTCATACGTCCGAACGCGGACCTCGATGATCGTGCGACCGCGACGGCCCGTCAGCAGGCTCGGGACGCGACGCCGCCGGTCCAGAGGGAGGTCAGAGCGGGCGAGATTTTCCTGAGGGAAGGGGAGGTCGTGGAACAGGAGGATCTCGACATCATGGCCGCGCTCGGAATGTCCACCGAGCAGGAGGGAGGCAATGTCTGGGCATCGACGCTTCTCTTCGCCCTGGTGCTGGCGCTTGCATTCGCGCTCGGCTGGGTGTACCTGGCGCGACATCCGGTGCCGCAATTGGAGGACAGCCGCTACTACCTCCTTTTCCACACGATTGTGGTCATCGGCTACCTGTCGGGCTTCTTCGTGTTTCAGCTCTTCTCGGCCAGGTCGGACGACAGCGTTCTCATTTCGTTCGCTTCCCTTCCGGTCATAGCCGCCGCAGTCCTGTTCGCGCACTATTTCACCCGCCTGCTCGCCCTCGTGGTCTCGGGCTTCCTCGCCGTTGTCGTAACGCTCGCGGCCGGAGAGCCGGCCGTCCTTCTACCGGCCCTTTTCCCGTCCCTGGCGGCCGGTCTCATCATAAGGCGGGACGCGCCGAGGCCGGTAATGATCCGGGCGATCGTTTTCCTTCCGCTTATCTGGGTGGTGTCCCTGCTCGCGATGGCGTACACGTCAAACCTTGATCTGTCGGGTATCCAGCAGCAGCCCTGGTATCTTCTCCTGGGGCTCGCGCCGGCGCCCGGCGCGATGATCCTGGCGAACTACGTGCTGGACGCGGCCTTTAATACCGCGACCATCAGCCGCCTGCAGGAATTCGACAACCAGGATCATCCGCTGTTGAGGAAGCTGCAGCTCGAAGCGCCCGGCACCTGGCATCATTCCATGATGGTGGGCCTGATAGCGGAGGCCGCATGCCAGGCCCTGGGCGGAAACTCCCACCTTGTGAGGGTCGCGTGCATGTACCACGACATAGGGAAGGTCCGCCGTCCGGAGTTCTTCATCGAGAACCAGCGCGGCGGGACGAACGTGCATGACAAGTACTCGCCATGGCTGTCGAAGATCATAGTCGAGGGTCACGTCAAGGACGGCATCGCGATGGCGCAGGCGCACGGTCTGCCGAAGGAGCTGATCGACACCGTTCCGCAGCATCACGGGACGAGCGTGATCACGTATTTCTTCCGAAAGGCGCTGGCGATGTCGGAGGACGGGTACGTGAACGAGTACGACTATCGCTATCCCGGCCCCAAGCCGCAGACGCTTGAGGCGGCATGCATCAATCTCGCGGACGCCGCGGAATCGTCGGTGAGATCGCTCGAGGAACCCACCCCGCACCGCATCGAGTCGCTCGTGGGCAAGATCTACGAGGAGCGCCTGCTGGACGGGCAGTATGATGAATGCGGGCTGGCCCTCAACCAGCTCGAGATCATCAAGAAAACCATCATCGACAGGCTTGTCGGCGCCTATCACGCCCGGATCGAGTACCCCGAGGAGGAGGAGCTGAGACGGCAGCTGCAGCTGAAGCGCGCCGAGGCCGACAAGACCACCAAGAAGGACCGCGCAGCCGAGAAGGAAGAATGAGCGGACCGATCCCCATGTCGCAGGTCGAGAGATATCCAGCGGTCGTGATACATCGAGCCTGTGAGCTTGATCCCGAGTCATTCGGCGATCGGCTCGGAGCCTGCGTGTCGGCATCCCTGAGAATCATTCTCGACGAGCTTGGGCTGGGGAAGCACGCGTCGAGATGCGAGCTCGGCGTGACGATCACGAACGATGATGGAATACGGCGGATCAACCGCGAGCATCGCGGCATCGATCGGTCGACGGACACCCTGAGCTTCCCGGTCTCGGACGCATGGGAGCTGGTCGGGGACGGCGACAGGCACGCTTCGCTCAGCCTGTCGCCGGCACCCGCTGTGGGGGACGCTCCGCCGATCGTGCTGGGGGATATCGTGATGAGTGTCGAGACGATCACCCGCCAGGCTGATGAGAGCGACCTCGGGTTCGTGGAGCGATTCGCAGAGTGCCTGGCACATGGGATTCTTCATCTTCTCGGGTGGGATCACGAGAATGAGGGCGAGAAAAAACGCATGGAAGAGCTTGAGGACAGGCTCGTTCCCAAGATCGCGGAGAGCCTGGGCGGATGGGGGCCGAGGGATTTCGGGCCCGGTGGGGGTGACAAACGGCGATAATATGTATAAAATGTGCTCAGGAAAATACGTCGATGTCTGACGAGCAGGAAAGCGACTCCGGCCAACATCGAACGCCCAATCCCCGGAAGACGGAAGCGATGCATCCGGTTCATCGTACGGCGATAGTATGTGCCGAGGGTGTCCCCCCGTCTTCGCCATTCGGACCGAAGGCAGGTGAGACCGTCCTTGGACGAGTCAGGTAGCATACCCCTGCAATTTCTGACCCCACACGTCATCGGAATCCTTCTCTGTTTTGGTCTGGTTTTCCTCTTCTCGGGCCTTGAGGCGGGACTATTGAGCCTGAACCGTATCTGGCTGAGCGAGAAGGCGTCGGAGGGCAACCGGCGGGCGGTCCAGCTCCAGAGTATCCTCAGGGTTCCATCGAAGCTGATCGCGGTGATGTTGACGGTGGAGACCACGGGCAGCGTGGTCCTGGCTGTGCTCTGGACGGTTGTCGGCGACTGGGGGATCAAGCTGTACGGCCTCCCAATGTGGACGATCATCATCTGGGAAGTAATTCTTATCCTGATCCTGGTCATGTTCTGCGAGATCGTCCCCAAGGCGCTGTTCGCGTCCAACGCGGAGCGCTTTACTATGGCTCTGGCACCGTTGGCGTACGCGCTGATACGCGTCGTGTATCCGATCGCCGCGGTGATGGAATGGACCGCGCGCCTGGTCATAAGGATCTTCACTGGGCGATGGACCAAGCCGAAGACGACCACGGTAACGGAAGAGGACCTCATGACCATGGTGAGCGTGGGCGAGGACGAGGGCGTGCTCGAGGAGCAGGAGAAGGAGATGATTCACTCGATCTTCGAGTTCGGCGACCTCGTGGCCAGGGAGATCATGGTGCCGCGGGTCGACATGGTTGCGCTCGACATCACCGACAGCATCGACGAAGCCCTCAGGGCTATAGTGGATCACGGCCATTCGCGTATTCCCGTCTACGAGGAGTCTCCCGACCATATCCGCGGCCTGCTTTTCGCGAAAGACCTTCTCAGACACGTGGAGCGGGGGGACCTCGACAGGATGACGCTTGCCGGGCTGATCCGCCCCAACGTGTTCTTCGTGCCCGGAACCAAGGACATATCAGACCTTCTCGAGGAGATGCAGGCGCGGAAGGTGCATCTGGTCGTGGTGATGGACGAGTACGGCGGCACCGCCGGGCTGCTGACCATCGAGGACATCCTCGAGGAGATCGTGGGCGACATCCAGGACGAATACGACAAGCCGCTGGAGAGACTGGTGGAGAAGGAGGAGGACGGCACATACACGGTCGACGCGATACTGGGGCTGCATGACTTCGTGGACGAAATCGGTGTCGAGCTGCCCGCGCCCGACGGAGTCGAGACCGTCGGAGGTCTCCTGTACCAAGTGCTTGGGCGGGTTCCGGAGGTCGGGGAATCGGTTCCCATTCGCCCGCTGGCGACCGAGCGGGACGGGGAGTACATCAACGGAGAGCGCGACGTGGACCTGGTCAGGTTCAAGGTGCTGGAGGTGGAGGACAACCGGATAGGCAAGGTGCATGTCCGCCTCGAGGGCGGGGAGAGGAGCGAGGGTTCCGGGAAAGAAGCCGGTCGAGGGGAATCAGCATCGCAGAAGTAGTCAGCAACATACTCCTCCTGATCGTGTTCGTCATTTTCATGGTGGCGGCGTATTTCTTCGCGTTCGCGGAAAGCGCCACGATCGCGGCGCAGCGCCTGCTTCTGCATCACGCAGGCGGCGAGGGCGATCCTCGGGCGCGACTGGTTGAGGCCTTCCGGGACAATCCCAGAAGGTTCTTCGGCACCACCCTCATCGGAACCAACATCTGCATCGTGACCCTGTCGGCTGTGGGTGCTCACACCATGCTCCCGAGCTGGGGGGTGCCCGTGGTTGTCGCCACCATCATCGTGGACATGCTTATCCTTGTCATCGCGGAGATCACCCCGAAGACCCTGTCGCTCTCCAACCCGACTCGAAGCAGCATGAGGGTGGCGGGGCTGCTCGAGGTGAGCTCGCGTATTCTCGCCCCGGCGATATGGCTGCTCACGTATCTCCCGTCCAAGATTCTGAATATCGACGGGATCTTCAAAGCCGGGGAATCGAAGATAATCACCGAGAGCCAGATCGTTCACATGATCGGGCTCAGCGCCGCGCAGGGAGGGATCCAGACACACGAGGGCGAGAGGGCGGTGAAGGTGTTCAAGTTCGCCGACACGACGGTCGAGAAGGTCATGACCCCCAGGGCGGACATGGTCACCCTCACTATGGGAGATACGCTGAGAGACGCGTTGAGAGCGGCCAACTCCACGGGTTTCTCGCGGATCCCGGTTCTGACGCCTGATGGGACCGAGTCGCCGGGTTTTCTCGCCGCGAAGGACCTCCTCAGGCTGAACACGGAGGGTCGGCTGGATGAGCCGGTCGAGAATCACCTGAGAGAAACCAGGCTGGTACCGGAGTCAAAGCGGATTCTCAACCTGCTCGGGGAGTTTCGGGCTACCGGCGAGCAAATGACGCTGGTCGTGGATGAGTTCGGGACAATCACCGGCCTGGTAACCCTCGAGGACCTGCTTGAGGAGATACTGGGAGAAATCTACGACGAGTACGACCGGGATGCGCCGGACGCCCACTGGGAGAAGGGAAGCCTGGTCCTCACCGGAAGCTATCCCGCATCCAGGCTGACGGAGCGTCTGAAAGTGAAACTGCCCAGGGGCGACTATGACACCGCCGCGGGGCTCCTGCTGCACCTGATCGGACATGTCCCGGAGCCCGGCGCAAGCGTGGACCTGGGGAGCTGGAGGCTGGTCGCTACCCACGTCGTGCGCAACCGGATCACCAGGATGATTGCCACGCCTCGCGAGGATCCCGACCACCCCGGAGCAACTCCCGGCGGCGGACTCTCTCAGCCGGAGTGAAACCCGCTCCGGACGCCAGGGAGTCTCCCTTCCCGTTATCCCATATTCCCCCTCTTTAACACTCATCAGATCAATTCAATAATGAATAGCTCCCGGCGGCGGAGGCTGTTCCTCATGTGGAAAGGAGAACACAGCAAGACCGACGGCCCGGGACGCGGTGGGGCGGCTGGGAGAGCTGTTTTTCGAGCCGAATCCCCCCCCGACATAAAGCCCCTTTGCACTGCATTTATAACTGCGCGACCCCATGTCAGGACAATAAATCGGAAGGCTGCAGGCAGCTTTCGATGTTTCGGAGCATGTCATGAACCGAACACACATTTTCGTTGCCGGGCTGATTCTCCTGGAGATTCTTCTGCTGTTCCTGGGGTGTCATGGTGACAATCACGATCCGCTCACTCCCGTGCCGCATCCCGGGATGGCGGAATCGCTCACTGACGATGTCCCGGCGAATATCCCGGCGTCGCGGGAGGTCGCCAACACGCCATCGCTGTGGGGTCTCTACCGGGTCACCTACGACGCGTCGTCGCACCAGATCACTACGGTGCCGCTGCGATGGCCTTCTCTGGCGCTCAATGTGGTCACGTGGCTCCAGCCCCCGCGAGGCTCCGCCCAGAACGTGGCCATCACCGTCCTGGACGACTCCCAGTTCGCAACCACCGGACGAATCGATGTGCGCGTCATGCTCCATCATCCCTTCCCGGGTCAGAAGCAGTACACCGGATTCGATGTCTACGGCATCTTCATGACAGAAGGATCGATTGGCTCTCGCTACGATTCCGAGCTTACGTACGCCAATCCGGCCCTCGACCCCACTCTGCTGAATCCGGACGGGTACACGCGCTGGATGAACCCGAGCGAGTTCCTGACCGGGGACATTTTCGGGTACGAGCCGGGTTGGTGGGGCACCAGCGAGTCGAGCGAGAATTCCGGGTTCGTGGCCGGGGCTACGCTGAACCCCTACAAGTACTTCGGCCAGGGGCTTGGCCCGAGCGACCCGGTGAGGGACTGGCTGGCTGCTCCTGACACGTACGAGAGCAGGGGGATTTTCCCGTCGGGCGCGTCCTGCGCGCGGGACTACGATCTGCGATTCCCGATCGTAGGGAACAAGATGGTTTTTATTTTCAATTACGCGGTGCTTGCGAACTGGGCCGAGCCGATCGTCCAGCCCGTGACCGACCCGCTGACCGATTTCCCGCCGGATGCGAACGCGCGATGGCCGCTGCACGTCTTCGTGACTGACAACTCGCAGGTGTACTACACGGCCGATGAGGCCGGCGGACGGCTCGAGTTCGAAATCGAGGTCTTCGACTGGGATTCCCAGCGGAATCCCGCCGGCACGCCGGGAGAGGTCTCCAGGTTCGTCGTGTGGAGCGACAAGCCTCTCGTTCCGGGGGGATATGTCGAGGTCCTGTCAACTGAGGTCGAATGGAACAGCGGATTCACCTGTTCGGTCTCTGTCGCCTCGATCGAGATCGGCGGGGCAGTGCCCGAGCAAGACGGCGAGCTGGACGTATGGATAGCGGTTGAGAGCTCCAACCCCTCAAGTTATGACCAGGGGCTTGGAGCAGAGGTGCCCGACGATGCGATCGCGGCGTACGTGATGCTGCCTGTCCTGGTGCGTAGCTGCCCGAAAGCTTTCCTGACTGAATTCGAGCTGAACAAGCTGGGCAAGAACACGCAGGTGGACGATCTCATCATTCAGGGGACGGATTTCGTCGAGGGAAGCGAGCTTGGCGTATGGCTGGAGCAGATGGAGGCCGGGGGAAGCGCAGGCGGTAACGAGAACTACAAGATCGTAGGGACGGACGTCAGATTCATCGACGGCAGCACGATTTCCGCGGATTTTGATCTGAGCGGAGCGCCGGTGGGAGTGTACGGCGCGGGCTGCGTGAACGGATGCGGAATAGTCAGCTACCCCGATGAACAAGGACCGAACAAAGAAGGGCTCAAGGTGATGGTCGTTCCTGAGTCGCCCTGGGAGATCGAATTGTCGACGGGACGAGACACCGCCTCGCCTGCTCAGGTTACCAGCCTTCATATATACTGGAACGCAATCGAAGACGCGAGCTTCTACAAAGTGTGGGCGCGATGTTACGACATGTTCGGATCGGTCGTTACCACATTGATGGTGGGAACGACCGAAAACACGTACTACACGCTGGATCTGGATACTCTCCCGATCAGCGATGTCGGGTCGGTGGAAGTCTGGATTACCGCGTGCACCTACATCAACAACGTGGACTATGAATCCTATCCCAGCCGGTCGACCTACCTCTACATCCAGGGCTTCGAGACCGGCATGGGGTTGTGGAAGCTCCTTTCAGACACGGACACCAGGCTGCAGTTCGTGCGCTCGAATGTCACCTCATCCTATGGCGGCTACTGGGGCACGCGTTCGTTCGGCACCGTTCCACCCACCCCCAGCCTCTGGATAGTCTTCGCAAGCCCCCCCATTCCCGAAGTGGAGGGCGCAGGCACGATCCACTTCGAATTCGTGCACAGACACAAGGGCATTGTCCACTCAAACGGATACCAGGTCGGCTGGTGCAGTGTGCTGCCGTCGAACGGTGATCCGGAGGTGGCAGGCTATAAACCCGTCACCTCGACCGCCTACGGCCATAAGTACAATGATGACTTCTGCACAGCCCTCCAGACCGAATTCGGCGTCGGCGCGGAAGAGGACTTCAACTTCCAGACCGACTACACCGACTACGAGGGATGGTATCTGTCCGGATTCGACGTATCGGGCATGATCGGCGACGGAGTCCCGGGATATGCCCTCATAGGCTTCGCCGGGGACTACTACGACTACTTCGAGCTCAACATCGACGATGTGGCGCTGCTGATCTACTGATCCGCACCGCCACGAATAGACGCGAGATCGAAGGATCACCCTGGGGGCCGCTTCGGCGGCCCCCACTCTTTCCCATCCCACGATCGCAACCGGTGCAGCGCCATCCTTGCGCGATCGGCTCGCCTGTGCAATCATTGCTGTCAGATGACGGGCACAGACACGTTCGACTTCGTCGAACTCAGTCTGAGCCCGCCACCCTGGGTGGTTTGTCCGTCACTCCATGCCTGATATCAGCCAGGAACAACTCCTGCAGTCAGTGAGAGAGGGTCTGAGCGACCCCGACAGCCCGGATTTCGGCCGGACGCTCGATGCCCTTCGCGAGGTCTGTTCCGCCGACCGCAGGGGGCTGTTCCAGGCGCTTCTCGAAGACCCGGAGCCCGGCCTGGCCCTCGGGGTGGCGCGCGCCGTGGGCATTCTCGGGTCCACCGAGGCGGTGCATCTTCTTGCCGCGCTTGTGGACGAGCCGGGCAAGTGGTTCTGTCACGCCGACCGCGACGCGATACGCGTGGCCGCGATCGAATCGCTTGGCCGGCTGGGGGATTCAAGAGGCACCGGCGTCCTCCTCGATCTCATAAGCTCCACCAGGGACGCGGAGATGCAGATGGGGGCGGTCCGTGCGCTGGGACAGATCGGTGCGCAGTCCAGCGTGCCGCCCCTCATCGAGAGAATGAGGGCCGATCCGCGCATCGCCCTCTCCGCAGCCGGCGCGCTCGCCCAGATCGGGGGCGAAGAGGCCTTCGAGGGGCTCATGGCGGGTCTGAAGGACGATGACGAGATGATACGGTCCGCGTCGGTCTGGGCCCTGGGGAAAATGGGCGACTCGCGCGCGGTCGACGCCCTGATGGACCTCGCAAGAAGCGCCGATCTGCTCCTCCGGCGCGACATTGCCTGGGCGCTCGGCCAGATCGGGGGAATGCCCGCACGGCTCGCGCTCGGCAGATTGTGCCAGAGAGATCCCGACCATGCGGTGAGACGCGAGGCGGCCAGGGCAATCCGCTCAGGCGCTGTTCTGGGTAAGTGCAGATCGGACCCCATCGCGGACGAATGACCCCATAGGCATGGAAACGAGAACGACCGCAAGAATCGGTCCGCGCAGACAGAGAGCGATCGCGATGATCATCGTCGCACTCGCCTTCCTCGCAGGCTCCCGATGGGTGATCTCGGACCAGGGAACCGGAGACCAGCTCCATTTTGCCCTGCCCTTCGACACAAGCATTCCGGTATTCTCGTGCCCTTTCTATTCGCTGACCTCAATCCCCTGCCCTGTGTGCGGCATCACGCGCTCGAGCGCCCTGATCGCGCGGGGGGATATCATCGGCGGGTTCCGTGCACATCCTCTCGGACCCCTACTCGCGCTTCTCATGGTCCTGGCGATCCCGTACTCGGTCTGGGTGCTTATCACAGACAGAGGCGAGAGCGCATCAAAGCCTGTAGGGGCTCCAGGCACGGCTCGGGGTAAATGGATTCTGTGGCTCGCGGCCGCGCTGATTCTCGCCTCATGGGGGCTCAGTCTCGCGCGGCATTTCGGGCTGACGGGCTGGTAATGCCGGTCGGCTGTGGTACGATGGCCGCGAACCAGTAACCCGGGAACCCTTACAGCAAGCCTCGCCCACCCAGCAAGTGTTCTGACGGGTTCCCGGGCTACTCACTGTGGTAGGATAGACAAACTCGAGAACATTCTGCTCAGAATCACCAATAGAGGTTAAGATATGCAACTTCGTTTTAAGGCAACCATGGCTGTCATCTCCGCCCTCGCCTTCGTCCTCCCTACGGGTTGCGTCGGACCGGCAAGCCTGGTGACGCCGAATGTCGCGCCCGTGGCGTCCACATGCGAGTCTTCGAGCATGTGGACGTCTTCCCACACATGCCTGGGCTTGTGGGAGTTCCGGATCGATCCGACGCGGGAGACGGTCACTCAGGTACCGTTGAGAGCCGCCGGCATCCACATGAACGGTCTGGCTTTCATGGAGCCGCCGGCGGGCGTCGCGCTTGCGATCGACCATGTGGTCGATTTCACCTCCAGCGTGGTGACGGTGGACATCGCGATCACCCATCCGTATCCCGGCTTCGACCTGTCCGCGGCGTTCGATGTCTGCGGCACTCTTATAACTCACGGCTCGAAGTACTTCCCGTTCAGCACGACAATCCGCTTCCCCGATGAAGGGGATCTCCGACTCCTGAATCCGGACGGGCTGACGAGATGGTGGAACCCCGTCGAGTTCCCGGAGAACGCCGCCAAGCCGCAGTTCGGCTACATCGACGGCCTTCTCGGAAAGCCCCATGCGGTCGCGGGCTTTGACGCCACCCTCAACGGCTACAAGTATTTCGCGAGCGATCTCGCCGACCCGGAGGCCCCGCTGAGCGACCTCGATCCGGCCATGCGCGGCGCATTCGTGCCCGGAACCACATGTATCAGGCGATATGTCATCGCCTACACACCGGGCAGCCTGGTATTCAACTACGCCGTCGACGCGAACTGGGCCCCCCCCATCCCGGACGGGCCGGGCATCGACATCCCCGACGATTTCCCGTCCTCAGCCAACCGTCCCGAAGCCTACCGCATCGAGCTGGAGAATCTGAGCAACACCCTCACCTACGATTCCGACACAGGCGACACCTCGGGGTCCCTGGCCATGTCAGTCTATATCTATGACTGGTTCGAGCCAGGGTCCAACATGGTGTGCGCGTACGCTCAGAACGACGAGGTCATGGGGATGTGCAACCCGATCCCGGCCGAGGTTGGGGACGGGTACGCGGTCTTCAACTTCGACCTTCCGCCGTTCATGCTCAGCTCAACCGACGAGTTTCTGCTCTGGGTGACGGTCGACAACCAGACGAGCGGATACCAGGGCGCCCTGCCGGGCGAGCTGCAGACCATGTACTACCAGTTCTGGTACGCCGCGACCGAGGAGTAGCCCGGGAACCCGTCAACACTCTTGCCCGGTGCGCGACGCTTGCCGTAAGGGTTCCCGGGTTACCGGTTCCGGGTGGAGGAGTAGCGCCTAGGGCGCGCGCCTGATCCGTCCCTCGACCTGAGGATTCAGCGGCGAGTTAAGCTCGATGTACTCCACCACTACGTCTGAGATCACTCGCCCGAAATCGTAGGGGAGTATCGCCCTGTCCCGGAGGATGGCATAGCCGTCGCCGCCCTCTCTCAGATAGGCCGAAGTGGCTATTTTGTACACGTTGTCGTCCATCAGCGGACTGAAGGTCCCGTCCTGATTCCGTATCCCCACCCCGAGAATGCGGCTCCCGACAGGCTGGTTCGGGTCCCATGCGAACCTGAGGCCGGAAACCTGAAGAAATCGTCCGGTACCCTCATTGAGCGGATCCTCGGCGCGGCTGACGCTGTACTCGAGCACCTCTTTGAGGTCCGAGCCGAGCAAATCGAGCGTCGCGATCGTGTCGGTAAACGGCAGCACCTCCAGAGCCTGAGCCATCGTGATCGGCCCCGCCGGTACCCCGGACCTGATCCCGCCTCCATTGTAGAGGCCGATCGTGGCCCCCGAGGCGAGCGAATCCCACAGGATCGCGTCGGCAATCAGATTCCCGAGATTCGACTCCCCGTGCCGGCAGCTCAGCTCCGTCCCCTCCAGACCGGTCAGAGTCTCCCCGATCACCATGCCGCGGAGCATGTCCACCTCCTCGCTCATATCCTGCACTTTCGCCACGTACTCCGGGTCTTCGGGGACGGTGGCGTCGAGGAGAATCGGCTCTCCGGACCATGTTTCGGCGACTCCTTCATCGTCGAACTGGACCTCAAGATGCCCAAGATACTGCCCCCAGGACTTGGCGGTGACTATCAGGACGGGTTCTCCGGACGGGGAAGTGACCATGACGGGATACGGTCCCTCTGCGTTCTCGTCGGTGTTCGACAGCAGCGAGTGAGTATGCCCCCCCACTATGATGTCGATCCCGTCGACACTGCCCGCGATCTCCATGTCCTTCCCCAGCCCGGAATGGCTGAGCGCGATGATTATGTTGACATCCTGCCCCTCAAGCTCATCGACCACTTCCTGAGCGGATGACGCGATGTCCTCGAAAACCACGTTCGGACCAGGTTTCGAGACCATCGGGACCTCCTGGGTGGTGAATCCCAGAATGCCGACCTTGTGCCGGTCGACATCCAGAATAACCCAGGGTTCTATGAGGTCCCGGAGAAGCGGCTCATTCTCTACCTTGACGTTTGCCGAGACAACCGGGAAATCAAGGCCGCTTACGAACGGGGCGAGCTCCTGGGGGCCATCATCGAACTCGTGGTTCCCCAACGTCATGGCGTCGTAGCCAAGCATATTCATGAAGATCTTCGACGCCTCGCCCTTGTACAGGCTGTAGAACAGGGTCCCCTGGAACTGGTCGCCCGCGTCGAGCAGCAGCACGTTCGTGGCGTCGTCGCGCAGCTCCTTGACTTTCGTGGCGATTCTCGCCACCCCGCCGAATCCCTCTCCCGCCGCCGACTCCTCCTCGCTGGTCGTGTTCCCATACTTGTTGAACTCACGCATCCGGGCGTGCAGATCGTTGGTATGAAGAACCACCAGCGTGAAAAGCTCCTCGCCCTCCCCTTCTTTGCCGCCCCCGCTCTCAGTACCGGTCGCGCACGATATCTGGACGCCGAGAGCTATCGCAACAATCGCCAAAGCCCAGACTCGCAGAATGATATCCTTCATGCCTCTTGTTCCTTTCTTGAGACTCCGACCCTCTCCGGCCGGCATTCTTCGTAGCATGCGCATCCTGCGCATGTCCTCTTCGTAGCATGCGCATCCTGCGCATGATTGTTGCATCAAAACCCTGGAACAACCTCTCCGCCCACGCTCAGGATGAGCGTGTGACGAAGATTCCATGCGCAGGATGCGCATGCTACATGTCGGGCCCGTGCGTGCCCTCGTACTGTCTCGGGACTTCCCGGCCGGCGGGCCAGTAACGGCAGCCAGTGTCACACACACCGCTTTTTTCACACTCCGGGGATTATACACTACGAATCGTCAGGTGCTCGCCTTGACGTGAACTTTGCCTTTCTCCATCATCCCTGCCAGACGCTTGTTTAGCTCGGCCAGAAGCTGTTCATTGTCTTTGAAGAATATGACCTCATATTCGCCGGTGTCGAAAGCCACTTCCGTGCCCTTCTTCGCCACGTAGATCGGGGTATTGCCGAAAGCCTCGGCGAACCCGGCCTGGAAGTAGACCTCCGGCCTGCCATGAGTGAGGTCGGCAACCACGAATTCGGCGGTGGTGAGCAGATCGAGCGCCTGCGGGTTTATCGGCTTCTTCGAGTCGGGGTTCTCCGCCATCAGAGGCTGGAGCCCCCTCTCCATCGCCGCAAGCCTCATTGTTATGAGCACATTCGCCTGCTCAGGGTCCTCATGCTTGTCGGGAGTCACGATGAAAAGGGTCCCCTTGCGAACCTCGTTCCTGCCGCCGGCGATCCTGCGGATCTCGTGCACGCTGAACAGGGGCAGACGATCCCTGATTGACTGGAGCTTGTGGATCTTCCTGCCCATTCCCTGCTTGAAGTCGGCCACCTTCTTGGTGAAGGGCTCGGGCTCCAGCGACAATGTCGGGGGCTCGAAGACGACCTGCCTGTACTCATCCGCGACGACGGTAGTGTCGAAGAACCTGCGGAGCATGTCCACATTGTAGGCGTTCCACCTGTTGTAGGCTTTTCGGGCTTCCCCGAGATCTTCAGGGTAGGCTATTGACCTGTCGCGGATGTCCTCGCCCTTGCGGATTTGCTCCGATACCCTTTCCGTCGCCTCCTCGGTGGGCACTGACAGGGTCGGTAGACGGTCCTTCTTCATCGCGTCGCTCCCGTTTCCTCAACTATTATCCATTCAGGAGGACAGCGCCTGACCGCTAGCGGCCTCCACCACCGCCAGCAGGTTTGTCTCCCCACCGCGACCGGACAAATTCCCGGTGAAAACGGCCCTGTCACCCGGTCGAAGCAGCTTCCGGGACAGGCCGAGGCGGATCGCGGCCTCGAGGAGGTCCTCTACAGATTCCTGCTCACCCACAACGACCGGCAGGACCCCCCAATAGAGGCTGAGGCGGCGGGCGACGCGATTATCGGAAGTGCAGGCAAGGACTGGCTGCCTCGGCCTCAGATGGCTGAAAATTGCCGCTGTGGCGCCGGAATCGGTGACGCAGACGATCACGGCGGCATCGATATTCAGGGCCAGGTCGCACGCGGCATGGGCTATCCCCGCCCTGACCGACCCGCCCGGCTTTGCAGGCAGACCCGCCGGCGGCGCGAGAGCCAGATCCTCCTCCGCCCTGACGCAGATCCGCGCCATCATCTTCACCGCCTCGACCGGGTACCGCCCTACAGCAGTTTCCTGCGAGAGCATGACCGCGCTGGTGCCGTCCAGGACCGCATTGGCCACGTCGGTTATCTCAGCCCTCGTCGGACGCGGGGAGCGGGTCATGGATTCCAGCATCTCGGTCGCCGTGATGACCGGCTTTCGCGCTTCCCGGCACAGCCGGATGATCCGCTTCTGGACCCCCGGCACCTCCTCAGGGGGTATCTCGACGCCGAGATCGCCCCGAGCCACCATGATTCCGTCCGCAGCCTCGATGATCCCCTCAAGGTTTTCGACTCCCTGGGCGCTCTCGATCTTGGCGATGATCTGGATATCCCCGCCGCCCGCGCCGGCAACCGCACGGCGTATCTCGGCTATCTCATCGGGCCTGCTCAGGAACGAGGCGGCGATGTAGTCAATCCCCCGCCGTGCTCCTTCCTTCAGGTCGTGGATATCCTCATCGGTCAGAATCGGGAGCGGCATCGCCTTCCCCGGGATATTCACTCCCTTGTGCGGCTTCAGGACACCGCCGGTGACCACCCTGCACCTCACATCATGTCCGGCGCTGGAAATGACCTCAAGCTCGATCAGGCCGTCGTCGAGGAACACACTGTCGCCGGGAGACAGCATTTCGGCAAGTCCGGGGAAGGTGACGCTCGCTCCGGTCGCGTCCCCGGTCCTTTTCTCGCCGGTCAGCGTGAATTCGGAGCCTTTGACGAGAGTGACGGACTCGTCAGCCAGGTCGCCGATGCGGACGTCCGGGCCGCGCGTGTCGAACATGATCGCGACGAACTCGCCCGCTTCGTCCGCCAGTCTCCGGACCGCCTCCATACGCGCCAGGTGGCTTTCGAGGGCGCCGTGCGACAGGTTCAGCCTGGCTACGTTCATGCCGCTGGCGATCAGCCCTCTCAGCACGGCTTCATCATCCGTCGCCGGGCCGAGGGTGCACACTATCTTGGTGCGCTTGAACGCGAAGCCGCCGCGGCGCCCTTCATCGGTCACTGATGAGCTCCCTTTATCGCCGACAGAATCCCGGGCAACTCCCTGAACCGCAGGATTCCCCGGGAGCGGTGCATGATTCCGGCTTTTTCAAGCTGAAGGATGGTCGCGACGATGCCGTCCTGCGGGTGGTAGATCAGCTCCCGAAGCGCCCGCAGGGTGCGGCCGCCCGTGCCCACCGGCGCCCGATACGCCGAGGGCGGATACTGGAAAAACGTGTGTA
>Ga0315296_10000947_pt1 | contig 25754 bp, 17 predicted proteins | sample YL17G14_18_MG_FD_203921 | JGI IMG/M metagenome (GOLD analysis project Ga0315296, IMG submission 203921) | Sediment microbial communities from Yellowstone Lake, YNP, Wyoming, USA - YL17G14_18 | ecosystem: Environmental > Aquatic > Freshwater > Lake > Sediment | place: USA: Wyoming | collected... | reverse complement strand
CCAGGACTACAAGGTGTGCCACCTGGAAGGTCTCTGGTGGGGAGACAAAGAGGGACTGGATTTCTCAGCCGTCCCAATTGACCAGTGGAATTGGAAACTGATAATTCGCGTGCCGGACTTCATCAAGAAGAAGGACCTCGATGCCGCAGTGAAGGCGCTGAAGGAGAAAGGAAAGGGCCCGGAGGTGGCTGACGTTGTCCTGGAGAAAATCAATGAGGGTCTTTGCGTCCAGGTGTTGCACGTCGGGCCATATGAGAAAGAGGGCGAAACCATTGCGCAGATGCTGAGTCTCGCGCAGGAGAAGGGCCTGGTTTGCCACGGCCCGCATCACGAGATTTATCTCTCTGACCCGCGCCGCGTCCCGCCGGAGCGGCTCAGAACGATTCTTCGGCTGCCAGTAGGACCGGCTCGCTAGACCTGTTCGCTGGATTGGCAATTGGGTTCGCGAAATGCAGGCAATAGCCTCCGCAAGCTGACGTGTCGGTTGCCGGTACGGCAGCCGGAACCTGCCCCCGACTCAACCTGTCCGCAGTTAGAACCGAGCGTTGTTTCTCGCCTGGGCAGTTGGTCTGGTTCTCCACCAGAACCAGACGACCACTCCCACCATCCCCAGCCAACCCAGCCCGCGCACCGTGTGCCCGATGGTCGTGTCATATTCCAGCAGTCCCAGCTTGATGAAGATCGTGGTCCAATCGTGCAATGCTTCGCCTTCACCTATCGTGACATAGTCCAGCGCGATTGCCCGCGCGTCGGCCATATAGGTTCCCACGCTGAGGAAGTTCTCAAAGAAGAAAAAGGCGGCGAGGGCGGTGCCCGTGGCTTGGCGCTGGAATAGGAAGTAAACGGCAATGGCCAGCGGCACGAAGAGCTGAAGAATCGTGCCGCCCAGTACCGCCAGGGTCTCGCCAAACCAGCGAAAGAGCAGGTGTCCGCCCTCGTGAATGGGCACGAAGGCGAGATCAATGAACAGAGAAGGGCCTTGGCTGGCGAACGCGTAGAGCAGGAAGAGGACATAGAACGCCAGCCAGCCTATGCGCGCCGCTTTCGAGACGGGCTGCCAGTTTTCCTTGAGCGCATCCAGAAACTCGAAAGGCATGGGTCACTACCGAAGCCGCGAAATCGCTCTGCTCGCGGGGACATTCTAGACTGATTCGGGCGCGTCTGGGCCCGAAAGGATTAAAGGAGTGAAGCGAATACCGCCTGGCGGAGCCATGCACCGTACGGTGCATGGCGGAGAGGGTGGGATTCGAACCCACACGCTACATTGACAGGCTGTAAGTTATTGATTCTGCATATCGCCACAAAGGCTGAAAACGCCAGAAACGCCAAACTGGGGTACACAGCGGGTACACGGGGCTTCAATCTTGTAGAGTGCCGCGATCTCATAGACCGCCTCATCGGCTCGTGCAGTACTGCACAAACGCCCCTTCAGGTCCACGCCGATTTCACGCCTCCATGAGTCATCCCTGCGACCAGATGAGTAGCAGTTCGCCGCAGTGATCAGGGAGGCTGTGTAAGACCGGTTGTGGAAGAGGTCGGGAGACTGGGGAACTTACTCCGCAGTTGTAAAGGAACACATGGCGACTCGCCGCGGCTCATCCCGAACATTCAGTGCAGAGTTCCAGAAATCGGCTGGCTGAGGCCGACCATGAAATTGGGCGAGTCTCTCCATGGTGGTGGGATGTGGATTTCGCAACAGCTATCCGAGCGGCAGCACGTTTCGGTATCCAAGCTTCACAACTGAGAGGATCGCTTCCGAGTGCGCCGTGCACAATTGCCAAGGTTGTGAGCGAAGATGACGCTGCTGAGTTGCCATTGTTTTCGGTCTAACGAGGTACGGTTCTGGCTGAGTGTAGTCGCCTACAACCTGGGGAATCTCTGGCGACGATTGGCGTTGCCGAATAGGATTAGGAACTGGTCGCTGACGAGTTTGCAGCAGCGCTTGGTCAAGACCGGCGGACGGCTGGTGAAACATGCGCGTTATTACTGGCTGCTGCTGGCCGAAGGGCATCTCACGCGGGGGTGTTTTGGCAGCATGCTGAGAAGGATCGCGGCGCTGCCGCAGCCGGACGGGTAGCGAACCAGGACAGACAGCGAATCGAGCGCTCAGAAGTGATCCCGTCGGGACAAGTGTCAGCGGTCAGGCAGGTTGGAGGCGAGAAACAGACCAAACAAGTCAGCGAAACTGCCGAACGAGCCGCGATGCGACCCGAGGGTGGCTATGTCGATCTGAACTTGACGCACGAGGGCGGCAGGCGTAGGGTTTTCGCGTAGAGATAAAGTTGAAATCGGGAATTCCGGCCAATACGCTTACGGCCACGTGTGGCTCGCAGTGGGCTCAGCGGACCGGTTGTACGCAGGTCCACTTCTACTACCTTGCAGCATATGGTCTTTCGCGGACATGAAGGGTACTCGTGCTTCACTTCAGAAGATCCCTCATAAAACGCTCCACGAGGTAACAGAGATGGCAGGCGCCCGGTACAAGTACGGCGCATCAGTACTCTTGCTGCAGGTCTTAGCAGTGGTCGGCATTTCCTTGGGGCTCTCGGCTCCCTCCGAGCAGCTTGTCTATCACCAGATCAAAACGGATACGGCCGGCAATATTCTTCCCTGGTACTCGCCCGACCCGGCTGAGTCCTACGATCACGTCATCCTCAAGATCTGGCATTTCTGGAAGAACATGAAGTCCTGTCCGAACGGCGTGAAGTACTACCTCCAACACCAGGTATGGGACGATCCGGAAGAAGACCCGCGCGGTTTGGGCGGCGACCAGCTCGCCATGGCACTTTCTTCCTGGAACCTGCTGCACGCTTACACGGGAGACCGCGCGGTGGTCGAGAACATGGTCTATATCGCCGACTACTACATCAGCCACAGCCTGTCCAGCCCCGATGCGCCCTGGCCGAACCTACCTTATCCCTATAACACCGAACTGCACTCCGGCATTTACGACGGCGACATGCGCGCCGGAAAAGGCTTTCTGCAACCAGATAAAGCAGGTTCGTTCGCCGCCGAGCTGATCGTGCTTTACAAGATCACCGGCAACGCTAAGTATTTGCAAATGGCCGTCGCCATCGCCGACACGCTCGCCAGCAAAATCACCCCCGGCGACCAGGACCATTCTCCCTGGCCGTACCGGGTGAACGCTCAAACCGGCGAGGTCAGCCTGCCCTACACGACCAACTACACCGGGACACTGCGGCTCTTCGACGGTTTGATTCGGCTGAACCAGGGGAACGTCGCGAAGTACGCCTCCGCCTTCAGAATCCTGAGCGACTGGTTGAAGAACTACCCCTTGAGGAACAACAAGTGGGGCCCATTCTTCGAGGACATCCCCGGCTGGTCGGACTCCGAAATCAACGCCGACACCATGGCTTGGTACATGCTCGAACATCCGAAGTGGAACTCGGACTGGCGCGAGGACTCGAGAGCTATCCTGGCCTGGACGCGAGCCATGTTCGAAAACGATACCTGGCTGAAATTCGGCGTGAAGCCGATCAACGAGCAAACGGCTTATCGCGTTCCGGGCAACAGTCACACTTCCCGGCATGCCTCGGTCAAGCTGCTTTATGCCGAGAAGACCGGCGACACCTCCGCCAAGGCCGAGGCCATCCGGCAGCTCAACTGGGCAACCTACATGGTCGGAGAACAGGGAAACAACTGCTATGCCTACGATATGGTGTGGCTGACGGACGGCTACGGCGATTACGTACGCCACTATCTGCGCGCCATGGCCGCCGCGCCCGAGCTGGCGCCCAAAGGCCAGAACCATCTGCTGCACACGAGTTCCGTGGTTAAAAGCATCACTTACGCGCCGGACTCTATTTCCTACACCACGTTCGATGACGCCGCGCAGGAACTGTTGCGGATTGCTTTCACGCCCACGCGGGTCACGGCCGGAGGCAAGCGCCTCATCCGGCTCGAAAGCACTGCGGACTTGAGCCGCCAGGAAGGCTACACGTTCAACGCCCCCGGCGATGTGCCAGGTGTATTGCGAATTCGTCACGATGACACCGGCGATATCGCGATATCGGGAAGACCAGTAAACCAGCCACCCGCAGGCAAAGCGGAGACCGTCACGGTTAATCAGAACTCGTCGGTCCCGGTCCGACTCGTGGCCACCGACGATGGCTTGCCGGAAGGGGGCGGACTCGCGTTCGCGATCACCGGGCCATACCATGGCAAACTCAACGGCACGGCTCCGCTTCTGACCTACACCCCGGAGCAGGACTTCCGGGGAACGGATTTCCTGACTTTCCGGGCGAGCGACGGCGAGCTCGAGAGCAATACGGCCCAAATCACCTTCAAGGTGATTCGGCCAAACCTCGCCCGACTTCCTGAGGCCAAGCCTTTCACTACCGAAGATCCGAAAGCCGGTGCAGCAGGCGTTTTCCCGCTTCACGCCCTTGCCGACGATGATCTGACCACCAGCATCAACGCCGCCTTCGCCCGGGAGACACTGCGCGAGGTCTCTCTGGGCGTTCAGTGGCCGGACCCGCAGAATTTCCGGCAGGTGGTGTTTCGGCAGGGCTCCGTCAGTGATGCGGGCAACGGATTCTTCGTTCAGGGATTCCGGCTCCAGGTCACCTCTGACGGCTCTACGTGGCAGGACGCCAAGGACTATGTGATGACGCCGACCAATTACCTGGCCGATGCGCGAGTCAGCATGCAGGATTTCATCTTCACCTTCGCCTCGGCCGTCACTTATCGCGGGGTCCGAGTGACCGGCAAGGTGGGAAAGATGGGCACGCTGGCGAGCATCTATCCACGAGCGCGGGAACTCCAAGTCTTTGCGTCGCTTGCGGCCGCGCGCGGCCCGGAAATCGAATACCAACCTGCCAACCAGAATGTCGCGGACGGCGCGAAGGCCACCTTTGGTGTCCGGCCGAACGGCCCGGCACTCGCGACGTATCAGTGGCAGAAGAGCACCGACAAAGGCCAGACCTGGGAGGCTATCCCCGGCGCCAACAGCAGCTACTGCGAGACACCACCCGCGCGCTACCCGGCTGACAACGGAACCCTGTATCGCTGTGTCGTCTCGAACGGAACCCCGCCCGACGCCATCAGCAACCCTGCAAGCTTGAGCGTGCGGCCTTGAAACCCAAGTGGTAGCCACCGTGAGCGCTCTTTTCCCCGTGTGTCATTTCGATGAAGAGCCCTTACAGCTTTGGCAGCAGATCTGGGTCCTGGACACAAACACCGGACAAGCGCACCTTCTAACGGACGCGACAACACCACCGGATGAGCACTGGTTTCCTCGATGGTCCCCCGATGGCAGCTCCATTGTATTTTGCTCTCTCCGGACGGATGGGGGACTTTTCATCGTCCCCGCCTCCGGCGGCAGCCCCCGCCAGCTTACCGATAGAGAGTTCGACTTCTGGCCCAGTTGGTCGCCAGACGGCCGAATGATCATGTTCGAGAGGTTCCTGGGAGGGCAAGGGCTGTGGACGGTTCCGGCCGCAGGCGGAACTCCGAAAAGGATTACGGCGGAAAAGCTCGATGCGAAGAATCCTGCCTGGTCACCCGATGGACGGTGGATCGCCTTTACATCGGAGGGGCACCTCTCGGTCATGAAACCCGACGGAGGCTCTGTTCGCAAGGATAGTGACGAGTGACGAGAGAAACAGCGACGAGTGACAAGTGACGAGCGAGAAGCCGCTGGCGCGGAGCTGCCCTTCGACTCTGGGGCTCGTCAAAGACAATGCGAGAAAAGCCGCGGCACCCCGGAGGATTTGCGCCAATCAGCCGCGGCGCCCACCTTGAGGTGGGCACGGGCGTGGCGTCCTGAGGGGCGCCGCTGCGGAGGGGCAAGGGAGGTTCGCTGATTGTGCCCACAGCGCGGAGGGGTTAGTCTAGTATGGCCGCGACGCGGAGAGCGTTAGCTTCGGACTTTCTGGCAAAGGCCAATATGTTCGACCTCCGCCGGACGTGGAAAGGATGCAGAGAGGGACATCATGAACGAGAGAGGAACGAGGGCGGTCTTAGTGGTGGTTGCTCTCATAGCTCTGAGTAGCTGCGGCGGGGGAAGCGGAGGCTACCAGCCGCCGGTGAACCAGGTCACGGGAGTTACGATTTCTCCCACGAGTATCACCCTGGAGACGGGCCAGGAGCAGCAGTTCACGGCGACGGTGAGCGGCACGGGAAGCTACGACACGGGCGTGCGGTGGTCGGTCAACGGTGTGGTGGGCGGGAATTCTGCGGTAGGCTCCATCTCGAGCACCGGACTGTTCACTGCGCCCAACGCCCTGCCCAATCCCAGCACCGTAACCGTGGCGGCCACGAGTGTTGGGGATGCAACGAAAGTGGCGACTGCAGCGGTCAAAGTGAATCCCATCAGCGCGACCGGCCCCGGCCCCTCACTCCAGGTGGACGCCACGGCTGCGCAGCACCCGATCAATCCGTACATCTACGGCATGAACTACTACGGCATGGACGCAGCGAGCGAGGCCCTGGCGCAGGAATTGCGGTAGCCGGTGCTGCGCTGGGGTGGCGACGCCACCACGCGCTACAACTGGAAGCTGGACGTCACTAATTCCGCCGCCGACTGGTACTTCACCACCGCGCCCAACAGTAACACGGGTTACCCGGACGTCTCCGAGTTCAATTCTTACGTCGAGCAGGACCGCCGCACCCGCACGCAGACCATGGCCACGGTGCCGCTGATCGGCTGGACCACCAAGGCGCGCGCCACGCTCTGCGGCTTCAGCATAGCGAAGTACGGCCCGCAGCAAGAGGTGAACCCGTGGGTGCCCGACTGCGGCAACGGGGTCAAGCCCGACGGCACCAACATCACCGGGAACGATCCTACTGACACCAGCGTGGCGATTGATCCCACGTTCGCCGGGGACTGGGTGCGGTATCTGGTGGGGCGCTACGGGAGCGCGGCCAACGGCGGCGTGGCCATTTACAGCCTGGATAACGAGCCCATGCTCTGGTGGGGCACGCACCGCGACGTCCACCCCAACCCAACCACCTATGACGAAATGCGCGATCGGACATACGGCTACACGGCCGCCATCAAGGAGGCCGACCCGACGGCGGAAGTCTCAGGCCCGGCGGTGTATGGGTGGCCCGCCTACTTTTACTCCACGCTCGACTGGGTCACGGGCTGGAACACTCCGCCGGATTGGCGGTACGACGGCAACCCGATCGATCGCAACGCCCATGGAGGTGTTCCTTTCCTGGAGTGGTACCTCCAGCAGATGCAGGCTTACGAACAGGCGCACGGCGTCCGCATCCTCGACTACCTCGATGTGCACGGCTATGTCCAACCGGACGGCCTCGCCTTCCAGCCTGCCGGCGACGCCAGCAACCAGGCACGTCGCCTGCGTTCGACGCGCAGCCTCTGGGATCCCACTTACAGGGACGAAGGCTCGATCAACGATTACGTGCGGCTGGCTCCGCGCATGCACGAGTGGGTGAACAACAATTATCCCGGGACCAAGCTCGCCATCACGGAGTACAACTGGGGCGCGCCCGAGGACATTAACGGTGCGCTGGCGCAGGCCGATATTCTGGGCATCTTCGGGCGCGAGGCTGTGGATCTGGCTACACTTTGGGGGCCGCCCCAATCAGCGCAGCCGGCAGCGTTCGCCTACCGCATGTACCGCAACTACGATGGAGCGGGGAACGGCTTTGGTGAAACCAGCGTGTCGGCTGCCAGCACCGACCAGGGACAACTGGCCGTCTATGCGGCGCTGCGAGCGGCAGACGGGGCGCTGACGCTGATGGTCATCAACAAGACCTACGTCCATCTGACCAGCACCGTGACGCTGGCGGGCTTCGTGCCGGCCGGCGCGGCGAAAGTGTACCGCTACAGTCCGGCGAACCTCAGCACGATTGTAGCCGAGCCGGATCAAGGCGTTGAGGCCGCGGGTTTCACCGCGACGTTCCCAGCCATGTCCCTCACGCTGCTGGTGCTGGGACCTGGCACGTAGCGGCGGGGTTCAGACTGCCAGTGGTGGTATGGATGATATGGCGACCTGAAGGTCGCCGCTACAACCTGCGCGCCCGCGGCGCCGGCTCAACGTACGCGATGCATTCAATCTCGATGGGCGACTCGCCTGGCAGATCTTTCACCGCCACGGTCGAGCGCGCCGGCGGTTCACTGGGGAAGAACGTGTGGTAAACCTCGTTCATCTCCTTTGAAACCTGAAGCCCCGGAACGTAGGCCAAGATGAAGCAGGTGTAGCGCCTGACCTTCGGGTCGGGCGAGGATTGAAACAAGGTTCGAAGCGCGAAAAAAGCGATGAGCAATGGAATGGAAGAGGTGACATGCCCCAACCCGCAACAAGCCGTGGCGGCCCAACGTTCCGCTTCAGCCACCGGCGTGAGATAATGCGAAGCAAATGCACCACTCGCCTTTTCCGCAAGGAGGCCTGCCATGAAGCGCTGGGCTGTTCTCGTGGTTCTACTCTATTTCCTCCTTCTCGTCGGCCTGACCGTGCCGCTGTCGCTCGCAGCCTTCTATCCACCAGGGGGAACGCTGCAAGACATGGTCGGGGCTTATCGCGAGGTTTATTGCGAGTGGCTGTACTGGGTTTTCGTGGGATTGATGGTGGCGGGGCAAGCCACCATGCTTCTCGTCCCGATTGACCTTTCGCTCCAGCGACCTACGACCCGCCGGTCCGTGCTCTGACCAGTCCTAGCTGCCGGACTGATGATGAGCGTGCTCGTCGCCGGGGCAACGGCTAGCCTTTTTGAACTCGTGATGAAAGAGAAAGCATGGAATCTGGCGGCTGTGGGTCACGGGGCGCCTGTGCATACGGTGATTCTGGCAGTGTGGGCGGTATGGACACTGGTCTTTTACCGCACCAGTCGGGACGCCGCGGCGGACGTGGTCAGTCTGCAGTGCCGCTATCTCTTGAAGGGCAGTATTCTGGAATTGCTCATTGCCGTACCCACCCACGTCATCGTCCGCAGCCGGGACTATTGCTGCGCGGGTGCCTTGACCTTTCCGGGGATCGCCTTCGGCGTATCGGTGATGCTCTTTTCCTTCGGACCGGGAGTGCTCTTTCTCTTCGCCCAACGCTGGAAGCGGCTCCAGCCTCAACTGCGGAAAGGAGCGAGCAGGTAGCGCATCTATGAAGGGGGCGGCGGAGTCAAGAGATTTCCGCGCGCCTTTGTTTTCCGTCGCGAGGCGCGCCATCCCCCTTTGGGGGTCGGGGGGGAAGGCGAGCGCAGCGACACTTCACCGGCCGAAAACCGCTTTCGCTTCTTCCTTCTTAGAGGAGTCTTGGCTCAGTCATCTATCCGGTCGCTTCCACCAGGATGTCGATTCGCAGCCGGGAGCGTCCTAATCAGAGTTTAGGGTCGATCTTCCGACCATGCGCTACCCCAGGGGCACTCCCGAACTTGTCACCGTGGGCTGGAGTTCTTTCTCCAGCACGGCCCGCCAGCGGAAGTAAGCCACCGTGGTCAACTTGCGCGCCAGGGCGACGGTGGCCTTGCCGGCCCCGTGACGTTCCCGCTGACGTTGATGGAAGTCGCTGAATTTCAGGCTACGCGCCGCCGTGTGCGCCGCTTGCACTAGCGCCCAGCGCAGCAAGCTCGAATCTTGCTTGGTGATCGAGCCACCCCAACGATGTTCGCCCGAGGCGTGCAGCGAGGGGGCCAGTCCCGTGTAGGAGACCAACTTTTTCGGATTGGGGAAGCGGCCGAGATCGCCAATCTCGGCCACCAGCAGCAGGGCGATGAACGGCCCGATCCCGGGAATCTGCTGCAAAACCTCTCCGTGCTGGATCGCCAGTGAAGTGGTCCCGGCTGCAGACCAAGATTTCCCCAAGGGCTCCTGTGCGCATTGTGGGTGCTGGGCGCACACAAAATGGATTGGGAATGAAAAGTCGGCTTCCCGTCAGGAATCGGCTGACTTGCCCCACTTGGCGCAAAGCTTGTTTCCCAGGCACAATCTGGGCCAGGCGCCAAATCCAACTCGAGGTGAACTGAGGACTGAACTGTAGCCTGGAAAAAACCTAGATCAGTCTTAGAGGTGCTGAAGACGCACACAAAATAGCGAGGGTGCGTCATGCCGGGACAGAGTATAACTCAGATCATAAGTCGAAATCGCAGACCCAAAGGGCCTGTACCAGCCCCGCGTTGAGCATTTTGTAGGTGAAGTAATGTTTAGGCATGACCCGTTCTTCGGCGGCGCGCTCCTACGAATCTGGAATTTCCATTCTCGCCTGCCGGCACACAAAAATATACAGCCTGTTGTCTCCAACGGAGTCCTTCCAGAGGAGTCTTTGTGCACTCGATAGTCGCCCGGGCGTCTCTGACCCCGACCACATGTTTCGGGACCACTCTCTGGCAACGCTTCGAACAGCGCACAGCCTGACGCATTCCTTATCCTGCCGCCTTCTCTAATTCCCTTGTATGATTCGAGTTACAGGAGGAACTTTGGCCTCTACCCGATCCGACGCAGGTGGTCATCTGTAAGGGCGTGAAGCCGCGCGCCGATGGCCTCGGGATCGACCGTCGCGTCGCTGGATGGAGAGTGGATAAAGCTCCCGTGTCGTCGCTTTTCGTGTCGCGATCGGGTATGCAGTGGACACAGATCTCAGATTGATATGAGGGGAGGAACTGTGCGCGGAACGAATTGGTTCTCCAGCAAAGCTTTCGCCATCCTTCTTGTGTCAGGTTCTCTCGCCAGCGTGCAGGCAGCGGTGCAGACGCCTCCGCGCGCAGGGCAGAATGCCCCGTCGGTATGCAACGTAAGAGACTACGGGGCAGTGGGTGATGATAAGACGCTTGACACCCTCGCGATCAGCAAAGCGATCGAGGCCTGTGCGCAGGCTGGCGGCGGTGTCGTGGTTTTTCCACCCGGCCGATATGTGTCAGGGACCTTTGAATTACGCAGCAATATTACGCTTTCTCTGGAGGCCGGGGCGGTCATCGTCGGCAGCAGGAATCTGGAGGATTACGGAGGGATCGCTGACTACGGTTTCGGGCGCGACTACGGGGTGAACTCGACGGGAGAGGGCTTCAAGGTAGGCATCATTGTAGCAAGAAACCTCAAGAACGTTGCCATCGTGGGACGAGGCGCAATTGACGGTGGCGGAGATGGCTTCATGGACCTTACGGTCGCGCATGTTTCCCACGACTTCGACGCTCAGTACACGCGGCAGGGGAAGACATTCCTCGACGCCATGTCCGACACGGAGTTCGGTCCGGTGGAGCCCAAGATGAACGGCGAAGGGCGACCCGGGACGATGGTGGTCTTTTGGAAGTGTCAGAACGCCCTCATCCGGGACGTCACACTGCAAAACGCGCCGAATTGGACCCTGCACTTTCAGGATTCGCAGAATATAGTGATGAATGGCGTTCACATCGTAAACAGTCTGTTGATTCCCAATGACGACGGCGTGGATTGTATTGGCTGCAGGAATGTTCACGTTTCGGACTGTGACATCCAATCGGGAGATGATGATTTCGCGTTCTTTAACAGTGAAGATGTGAATGTCGCGAACTGCTCATTCGTCTCGCGTTCCTCCGCCATACGGCTGGAGAACATGCGGTACAGCACTTTTCAGAATCTTTCTATTCATTCCAACCGCGGCATAGGGATTTATCATCGCGCGGGAGAATTAACCGAGGATGTGCTGTTCTCCGACATCGCGATCGAGACTAAACTGATAACCGGCCATTGGTGGGGAAAAGCTAAACCCATCTACATCGCGGTCAGTCCAGCCAAGCCGGGGCAAGCCCCCGGGTATTTGCGGGATTTACGGTTCTCAAACATCATGGGGACGGCCGAGAGCGGCATCGTCATCTACGGGAGTAAAGACGGCGTCGTTAAGGGGCTGCATTTCGATCATATCAAACTGCGCATCATCGCCCCGCCAGCGAAGATCAGTGAGTCGGTAGGAGGAACCTTTGATCTGCGGTGGACCGCCACGAGTTTGTCAAATGCGATCTTCAAGCACAATATTCCCGGAATGTACTGCCAGTACGTGGAGGGCCTTCGAATTCACGACTTCGAGCTGGAATGGGGCGAGGGCTTGCCTCCATACTTCTCAAACGGCATTGAGTGTGAGAACTTCCGGGACCTCGACATCGACGGATTCTCCGGCAGACAAGCGCGGGCTTCCAGCCAAGACGCGGTGATTGTTCTGAAGCGCGGCCCAGGGGTGACAATCAGGAACTCCACTGCTACTGAGGGGACGGTAACTTTTCTCTCACTCTCGGGGGTCAGGCAGGAACGCCTGTTTGTGAACAACGACCTCGGCGCCGCCAAGCGGGCGATGAGGCCGACGAAGTCGGGCTTCAAGATTCACGGGAACATCCTGCCGCATTAAGAAGGGTACGGATAGGTGGCCTGCTGGACAGTCATTCCACGTACGTCGATCTGGGCAAGGTCGGCTGTCCCAATCCCGGCCTGCTCGGCCAGGAGCACGTGGTTGTCGCAATCCTGAAAAGGACGAGTGCCGCGGGTGGCACGCGGGTTGGGGTAACCCATCACGGCGATTCCTACGGCGTCGGTCGAAACTGGATTCAATCCCGCAATCAGCAGTCCCGGTGAAGTCGGCGCGGGATGGCTTACCCAGGGACCTTCTCCCCCGCTCATGGAGGTAATGCCGTCAATGATCGCCAGATCCACCGGGCGCGCTGCGCAGAGATCCGCACTGATGCGTGGAATGCGGTACCCCGCTCCGTCGGGGTCGCGATCGGCCCTGGCTCCCGGGAGCGGGATGGGTCCCCACCCGCTCGTCCCGTCACCGTGCAGAGGAGAGCGCCAGCCCAAAGCGTCTTCGCTCCCGGCCTCGCTACCATAAAGAGAATTCGGAGTTGTCCCAAAAACGTTCTTCATGGAGAGCGTGATACCCGCCGTGATGTGCTGCTTCAACTTCGCGAGCGAGACAAAAACATCCGTGTCCTGATAGGAATGGTTCAGATCGAAATAAGAGAAGAGGTACCCTCCACTCGGCACACTCAATCGTGCGTATTGTTGTCCGGTCCCCAGGTTACGGGTGTTCTCGAGTTCCACATTTCCGAGCGCCAGCAAGCCGGGCACATCCCATTCCGCCTGGGAAAGTATCAAGCCCATCGATTCGAGGAATGGCGCGGAATCCACAAACCGCACTCTCCGCGCGCCTTCTGAAAACAGCATTGACGCGAGCGCGTTCGCGGTCGAGCCGTGCGTGATGTAGGATTCGCCGGGAGAAAGGCCGAATTGCCTCTCGAAATAGCCTGCGCAGGTGAGATTGACTTTTACGGTGACGGTTTTTCCGCTGACCAGTGTGTGGATGCCACCCAACAGGTCAAAAGCCTGCTTCAGGGAATCGCGTACCTCCGATCCATAAGTTCGGCACGCGACAATTGCTACTTTGGCGTCGGCTCGAAGGCTGCTCGGGGGTCTCGAGTACGGCGGAGGCTGGCTTCCTCCCCCGCACCCGGTCGAGAGTGCCAGAGGGGCGCCGGCTGCAACCCCCAAACCGAATCGGAGAAATGTCCGGCGTGTGCAGGTGGTTGACTTGTTTTTCATTGCTGGCTTCCTTGGACGGCGGCGCGCCGGTATCTGGACCCTCTCGGGCGGATATCGGGACCCTCCGAAGCAGCGTCGCCGCTAGGACGCTTGACTACGTTCTCCAGGGACGCTCCCGGTCCAGTCGCTCGGCCAGGACCTTCTTGGCAATCCCCACGTCCTCGGCAACCTGGAAATCAAACATCCCGGCGCAGATGAAATCGGCGCCCCCCTGAAAGGCGAACCGAAAGGCCTTCTCCGGCGGGATGGCGCCGGCGGCCATTACCTTGAAAGCAATCCAGGGCCGCGGGAAGCCCGCCATCACTTCGCGCGTCACCTCCGGCTTGATATCCCAGATGTTGTCGTGATTCGTGGAGCTTCGGGTGTCAACGTTAAACTCGATCCGCTGGGCGCGCGGCGTGGCGGACCAGTAATCATCGGAGTGGAAGGTTTTCATGAAGAAATCGGGCTGAAGTCCGGCCTTCATACAGGCCCTGGGAGTCTCGATGGAGTGGGCGCCCAAACCGGAAGGCAGTCCCGACTGCTTCATCAAACCCAGGGCTTCGCCCAGTTCCTCGATCAGCCCCCGGTGAACGAAGGCGTCGCAAATCGCTCCCTGGATGTATAGCGCGTGGGGCTCGTTGTCGAGCACTGCCTTCAGGTCTTCTTTCAGATCGGGGAGGCGGATGTCGTATTGATACTTGCGAGGGTGGATTTCGGAAATCCACTGAATCTTTCCGCCCCGCTCCTTCCGGTAGCGCTTCATCAATCGGACCGGCTTTTCAAACGGGTCGGAGAGCAGCGTGTTGATGCCGTGCTCTTCGCAAAGTTGCCAGGTGTGCAGCACGCGCTCGTCCGTCTGGTATTCGTTCATCAGGCGATTCACGTAGTCAAGGTCGCGGGAATGCGCGTAGCCGCTCACCTGGTTGCAGCCCAGGAAGAGTCGCGTGACCTGGAGATTCCCGAGCCTGCCCGTAGGCAGACCCATGTGAGACTCCGGAGGAGGGGCGATGGCAGGATGCTCCGCGGTTGCCGCAGCCTTCGCTCGGCCCGCTGTGGACACTGCGGCCGCACCTCCGAGCACGACAATAGCTGAGCCCTTTAGAAAATCGCGACGATTCTGGCGATCAGACACAGGCCACCTCCAAGGTGCCGCCACTGGCGGCGACTGACCTACTGCCCGGCGAAACGAGGCATGCGTTTGCCTCCTATAGATTCCGGGAGGCAGCGAGGGAATCGACCGTTGGCTCCAGTCGGAGCAAGTTTATCACAAAATCCTGGCTGGGGAGTCGGGGGTCGCTCTCCGTCCTGCAGTTCATTGGCTCAGGTTTTCGGCTTCAAAGGCGGATCGCGTTGCGCTCGGGCTCACTCTCTTTTGACGATGCCGGATGTACGAGGCGCCGAGAGTTGATATAATTTCATGCGGTCCCACGAGCGACCCAGCCGACAGGCCGGGTCTGGCAATCCGCCAGAGGCCCCTCGGGATCAGGAGTGGCGGTATCGCCCTTGTAGTATGAGCAGACTTCTGTCCAGGGGACGGGGCACGCTACATGTCTTTATCCTTGTGGTGCTGCTGATCACCCCATGGTTGGCGCCGGCCCAGACGCGTTCCCCTGAAGAACTATACAAACAGGCCGTAGCGGCGGACGAACAGGGCAATGTGCAGCAGGCGATTGCCTTGTACGAAGAGCTGCTCAAACTGCAGCCAGACTCAGTGCCAGCCCGAACCAACCTGGGTGTGGCGCTGGTGCGCGCCGGGCGTTTCCGCGAGGCCGTGACTCAGTACCGCAAGGCACTGAAGCGCGATCCCGCGAACCCCATCGTCAGGCTGAATCTTGCCCTTGCCTGGTACAAGCAGGCGGAGTTCGCGAAGACGGCCGTCGAACTCGAGAGTTTGCGCAAGCAGGAGCCTGAGAACCCGCAATCGCTTTATCTCCTCGCCGACTGCTATCTGCGCCTGGGAAGAAACCGGGATGTGGTGACACTTCTCGAACCTGCCTACGAGGCCAATCCCGACGATCGCGCCGTCGACTACGCGCTGGGCATGGCCCTGGTCCGTGAGGGACAGATTCAGAAGGGAGAGGTCGTCATCGATCGCATTCTGAAACAAGGCAACACGGCCGAGGCGAAACTCCTGATGGGGACAGCCCAGTACGCTGCGGGGGATTACCGGGGCGCCGTCTCGACGCTGCGTGAAGCGGTTGATTTGCAGCCGCAATTGCCCGGCGCCTGGACTGTATATGGGCGGGCCTTGCTGGATAATGGAGACACTGCAAATGCGCAGACGGCTTTGCGGCGGGCACTCGTCAATGACCCGGACGATTTCGATGCCAATCTCTATCTCGGCGGCATACTCCGGCACGAGGGCAAATACGCGGACGCCACCCCGTATGTGCGGCGGGCCTTGCGGCTTCGGCCGGATTCTCCGGAGGCGCGTTTTCAAATCGGCGCCCTGAATCTCGCCTTAGGGCATTTGGAAGAGGCCAGGAAGGAGCTCGAACGGGTTGCGCGAGATTGGCCCGACTTTCAGGAAGTGCATGTACAGCTCGCGGCGCTCTATTCCCGCTTGAACCGCCCGGAGGACAGTCGGCGCGAGCGCGCGATCGTGCTTCAACTCAACGAAAAGGCCCGCAAACCGAGGTCCTCCCCGCGGCCTTGACGTCTACTCCGGCTCTTTGATCCGCAGGACCTGATCTGCGGAAACATTCTTGAGCACCTGGGTAATCCCCGACGGCCAGCGGATCTCGACCTCGTCGGCGACCTTCGCCGCCCCCAGGCCAAAATGCATCGGGCCAGCGCTCGAGGAGGCATAACCGGAGGCAGTGGTCACGTGATTGAACTGTGTCCGCCCTCCGGCTGTAAGCCGGATTCGCGCGCCAATGGCGTCGCGGTTGCTTTTCGTGCCTTCGAGAGCAAACTCCAGCCAGTGACTGCCGCCAGGGCTGTCATTCATCCAAATTTCCGCGGGCGCGCTAAGCGCCGTCACCACGAGGTCGAGCTTTCCGTCGTGATTGAAATCGCCGACCGCAGCGCCGCGGTGGCGTCGCGGGGGTTGAGCGGCAAAACCCGCTTCCTCCGTCAGCGCCGACCATTTGCCATTTCCGGTATTGCGGAAAACCGTGTTGGGCTGATCGATGTGGGCACGGCCCGCCATGGCGGGTGATTGCACGTCGCCACGACTGACGAAGAGATCTTTCCAGCCATCGTTGTCGTAATCGGCGACGTTCGGACTGTACCCGGACATGGGATTGCAGAGCCAGGTCATCCCGCTTGTTGCCGTGATTTCCTCAAACCCTCCTTTGCCGGTGTTCTGGTAGAGCGGAAAGGTCTCGTTGGCCAGGGCGACGATGGCGATATCGGGCCAGCCATCGTTGTTGATGTCGCGAAAATCGGCGCCCATGTTGGAAATCAGGTTACCGTGTTCGGGTAGGGCCACCCCTGCTTCGAACGCCACTTCTTCAAACCGGACGTTTCCCTTGTTGTGAAACAGGAAGTTGAAGAGCTTGTCGTTGGTAACAAAGATGTCAGAGAGGCCATCGCCATCGTAATCGGCGACGCTTACGCTCATCGCTTTGCCCAAATGGGATCGGATCCCCGCTTCAGCGGAAACATCCGCAAACGTCCCGTCCCCCTTGTTCAGAAACAACTGGTTGGGCAGTTCCTTGTAAAACTTCGGGTGGCAGTATTCCGGCTTGCCGTTGAAGCGGCAGTCGGGTTCCTTAGTGACGTCCCAGCTCAGGTAGTTCGCAACGAAGAGATCGAGCAAGCCGTCGTTGTTCACGTCCACCCACGCCCCCGTGATTGACCACAGAGGTCCGTATTCCTTGTCGGGATGCGCCAGCCCGGCCTTCTCGGTGACGTCGGTAAAAGTTCCGTCGCCGTTATTGTGGTACAGGGTGTTGCGATGCACGCCGCCGACGAAGAGGTCTTCGTATCCGTCGTTGTCGTAATCCCCGACTGCCACGCCTGTGTCGTACCCCGTCCCGGCCAGCCCAGCCTTTTCGGTCACGTCGGTGGACGTCCCGTCGCCGTTATTGTGGAAGAGCCGGTTCGAATACTTGGAGGAGGATTTTTGCAGGCTGGTAATATCGGCGCCATTGGTAAAGAAGATGTCCAGGTTGCCGTCACGGTCATAGTCGAAGACTGCGACGCCGCCGGCCATGGTTTCGGGCGCGTGTCTTTCCGGGGTCTCGCAACTGTCCAGCGAAAACGCGATAGGCCTGAAAACGAAGTGAATCGGCGCAGGGTTCGGCGGCGCGCCTGCGGAGAGCCTCCACAGGAGCGTGGTCGCTCCCGCCGCGCAGAGCAGAGCGAAACGTATCGTCCTGATCAATGATCGGCTAAACACAGAACCCTCGGCGGGGGCGGAGGTTAGCGCTGGGCCGGCGGCTGGGTGAGTTTTTCGATGGCAGCTTTTTCCTGGCGCGCCTGCTCACTCCGGCCGGCCGAGGTATAAGCTCGAAATAGAGCCCAGCGAATCTTCATAATCTCCGGCGCCTGATCCCGTGCCGTCTCCAATTCGCGAATCGCTCCGGTAAGATCCCCCTGGGCGCCGAGCGCTTCCCCGTAAGCTAGGTGCGTGGAGGCATCCTGGGGGTCGAGTTTAACGGCCTCTTCCGCCAGCGACCGTCCCTGATCGAGTTTCCCCTCCTCCACGTACTCTTCGGCAAGCCGGACTCTCGCGGGCACGTGCGACGGTGAGATTTCCAACTCCCGCTGCATCTCGCGAACGCCGTCGGCCGGGCGGACGTTCAGGAGATATGCTCCGAAGAGGAAGTGCACGCCGGGTTCATTCGGATGCGTCTCCACCATGTTGCGGAGGAGTTTCTCGGCGTCGTCATAGCGCTGAGTGTTCACCGCGAGGGCCGCCTGGCCGGCCCAGCGGATCATCTCCCGTCGATCGGGAGGGATTTCCGCGGGCAACAGCGGCATCCGCAGGGCCGCCAAGCCAGCCGGTTCCACCAGGAAGGACTCCGCCTGCCCCGAGCGCGCCATTTCGAACTGGAGGCGCAGGCTCTCGTCGTACATCTCGAATCGGGTAAGCAGCACGGCAGCAAAATAGAAAAGCGATTGGGCCATCCCTTTGCTGCCGCCCACCCCCAAGGTCATGCCCTGCCGAAAATGATCCAGGGCCCGCGCGTACTCGCGGGTCTGAAACTCGCTCATGCCTAGCAAGGCCCAGCCCGGTCCGGAATTCGGTTGCAGCGCAACGAAGCGACGCAGCAGGTCGCGCGCCTCCGAGTAGCGCTCCTTCTGGTACAGCAGGGCACTCACGTACCAGAGTCCCTGTTCCCACTCGGGTTGCAGTTTTAGGGCCTGCTGATACAAGCGGATCGCCCCGTCATCGCGGTTCGCGTTGCGTGCCCGCTCCGCGGCCCGCGACAGTTGCTCGAAACTGGCGGTTTGAGGCAGGGTAGGTCGAGCTTGAGAGGGCGCTGCCGCTGCCGAGAGCGGCACGAACGCTGCCACGGTCAGGACGATTACTACGGTACGTCTCTTCATTTCGGCTGCCCCGGCTGCTCCTCCAGAAGTTCTTCTTGCTCCTGCGGCGAAATCAGTACCTCTTGCTTGCTCTTCAGAGAAGCGAAAACCGCAAACTCGCGCTGGGCCTCCTTGTTCCGGCCCAACTTCCGGTATGCCGTGGCGAGCTGGAATCGAATCGAGGCGCTATCCGGAGCCAGTTGCTTGCCCGTCTCCAGTTCCCGGACACTTTTCTGGAGATCTCCAGTGGCGAGCAGTGCACGGCCAAGCATGTAATGCGCCATAGGATCCTGCGGCTCGATTTGGGTGGCGCGCTGGGCGAAAGACATCGCCTCGGCGAACTCGCGGCCCTCGACATACAGGCGCGCGAGTTCGACCAAAGCCGGAACGTGCCGGGGGGATATCCGCAGTTCCTGTTCGTATTCCTCTTTCGCCTCATCCCGTTTCTTCTGAAAAGCCAGCAGGCTGCCCCGGAAGAAGTGGACGTTGGGTTCCTGGCCGTAGTGGAGCAACAGCCTGCGCGCGTACTCATCGGAACGCTCGAACGCCTGCGGCCGCAACGACGCGTAAAATGCCGCCGCCCCCGCCAGCCAGATGCTCTCGCGCCGCTCCGGCGGATACTCCTCGGGAAGCTTCGCCATGCGAAGCGAGGCCAAACCCATGGCCTCGGCCAGCGCCGGACTGTAGCCGCGCTTTTGCGCCTTGGCCGCGAGCAAATAGAGCGCCTGCACAAAGCGCCCTTCCCGGGTGAGCAGCAGGGCCCAGTGAAAGCCTGCCACATCAATCAGCTCGTCGGTGCCGGGCGATCCATGGAGCGACCATTTCCGAAAGTGCTCGAGGGCACGGTCATAGTCGCGTGTCTCGTACTCGCAGAGGCCCAAGAACGCGAAGGCCGGCCCAGGTTTCGGGGCCATCGCCACAAAGCGCCTAAAGGCCGCCGCCGCCTCTGGGAAGCGGTCCTGATCGTAGTAGAGGCTGCCCAGCCACCACCATCCATCGCTCCAGGACGGGCGCAGGCGCACACCCGCACGGTAGAGGCGGATCGCCTCCTGAATTCGATTCCCTGTTCGTGCTGCCTCGGCCTGCTGAGTAACTTGCTCGAAGCTTTTTTGTGCGGCGGGAGAGAAGTTGGGGAACGCGGCGGCCAACAGGAAAGCCAGCGCGGCAAACACGACACGCATACGCGGTATGATACACGGGGTGGCCCTTGCGAGCCACCCCATGTCCGAGAAACTGGTCAGAACGAGTACTTCACTCCAAACTCCAGGATCCGGTGCCCCATCTTCCATTGAGCGATGCCGAAATCGGGAGTGGTGATAGCTCCGGCGGAATTGAATTGAAGTCTGAGGTTGTTGTCATTGGTGGTGAAGGACCTCAGGCTGTGGTTCATGAAGTTGAACGCCGCGAAACGGACCTGCAAGTTCTGACGTTCAGTGATCTTGAAGTTCTTCATCAATGATAAGTCACTGTTCCAGAACAGTGGACCGGGCAGATAAGGCATCCCGCCTGTCCCGAGGGTGCCGTTGGTAGGCGCGGGTGCGAAACAGCTCGGGTTGAGAAACTGGTGCTCCTTCAGGCCTTTCGTCGGGTCGCAGGTAACCAGCGGCTGAAGTGTGACGTCGGGCGTCCCCAGGGTGTGGATGTTGTCGTAGTAGATGGTGCTTCCGTCGGGCGCTGTCCCGTTATCTCGGCCGTAGTTAAGGTTCCAGTTTTGCGACGTCAGGTTCGCGCCACTTTGAATAGTCGTGATCCCTGAAATCTGCCAGCCGTTGACCGCGCCCCTGACGAAGGCGTTGGCCTGAGTCGTCCTCGGCAGGTTGAAGACGTAAGCGAGGTTCAGGACGTGCGTCCGATTGTTGGGCAGAACGCCATAGTAGTAATCGACGCCGTAGCCCGGAAGTGCCCCAGTCAAGCCACCGTTGTTGATCGCGGGCCCGGCGCCCAGCGCTTTGGACCACGTGTAGTTGGCCTGCAACGTCAGGAAACCAACGTTGCGAAGCAGGCTCACCTGTAGAGAGTCGAAGCGTGCCCTGCCGGCGGTCAAGCTCGTGGCCATGTTCTGGTAATTCAGATACGGACGGTAGAGTTGCTGACAACCGCTGGTGGTGATGTCGCAGGTGGCGTTGTCGAGGGCGTGCAGCGGAACCGCGTTGATGTTGGGATTACCTTGCATAAAGTCGCTATGGTTGCCGACATAGGAAAGTTCCAACAGCAATTTCCCGGGCAGCTTTTGGTCGATCGAGAAGACGTAGGTCGTCACCAGCGGCTGCTCATCGTCGTTCGGATCCACGACCGCGATACTTTTCAGGCCGGGCCCCAGCCCCGTGCCAAAGACGGGCGCGGGCAAGGCGTGAGCGTCGATGCCCTCCCAGGTAGGACACAAGGGATCGTTTTGGCCACAGGACCAACCCACGGAGCCCATAGCCGTCTGAGTGGGACCGACGTAATTGTTGCTCTGAACCGAGTCGTAATAGCGGTACTTGCCCCAGCCGCCCCGGATCACCGTCTTGCCTGTCCCGAACACGTCCCAAGCGGCGCCCAAGCGCGGCGAGAAGAAGAGGAACCGGCTCTGGCTGCCCGAGATGGGAATGCTCGAGTTCATCTTGTTCCAGAAGACCCCGGTGTTGTTGTCAAGATCCGCGGGATCGTTACTGTACTTGCTGGGATCGAAAATGGCCATACCGAAGCCAGTTGCGTCATACGGCCTGGCGTAGTGCTCGAACCTCAGGCCGTACTGGATTGTCAACCGGCGGGTCACCTTCCAGTCATCCTGGACGTAGAAAGCGGCCGCGTTCTGCGCGACCTGGGAGGGAGGCGGAAGGCCCTGTTCATAGTAGCTGCCCATGCCAATGCCCATGAGGGCGTCGGCATAGTTGTTGCCTGAGATGGCGCTCCACTGGTTGTAGTACAGGACCCCCATGTATTGTCCCCAGTTGTCCTGCTTGTTGTAGACGTGCTCAAAGTAGAAGCCGTATCTCGTGGTGTGCGTGCCAATGACCTTGGTGAGGTTCTCCGCCACGCTGGGGATCCCCTTGTAACAGATCATCGTGGGGTGATAATCGTGGCCGATTGCTCCCAGATTGGGAAAGGTGTTGCCCCAGCTTATGACTGCCGGCGCCTCAGGATTGTTCCAGATGCCCGTCATATTGAAGTTGGGGATGGAGGCGCGGAGCAGCTTGGCGGGATCTTCGGGCGCGTTCGGGAAGTTGATTTTCGTGTACCCGAACCTGGTCTCGCTCGTCATGGTAGGCGAAAACACGTGCACCAGGCTGACTGAGACAAAATCCGAGCCGTTGGCGCCGATGATGTTGGTCGGCGACGGAACCACCCAGTCCGAAGCTGTCCCTGCCCACAAACCCAGCGGCTGGTTCTGCGTTTCGCGCTGGCGGCTCCAGGTGACATACACCTTGGTGTTATCGCTGATGTTCCAGTCGCCGCGGACCAGGTTTTGGTAAGAATTCTGGGGCACCGAAAACGACTGGATGTAGTTAAAGCCGTTTTCCGGATTGTTGTTCGTGGGTGGAGGCGTATATGCCATCAACGCAGCCTGCGCGCTCGGGCTGATGCACTCTGGCGACAAAATGCCTCCTGTGATCGTGCAGCCAGCAGCAGCCCTCTGGTCAAACCCTAACGAACTGCCAGCCGCGGGCTGTGTGGGAACGACCCCGAGGGTCGGCCGCCCGATGCTGCTGCCGTAGGTAGACAACGCACTGAAGTCGCCGTTCAGCATCTCTGGAGTCATCACGAAGGCGCGAGCCACGCCGCCATCGAGCGTCTGACGGTAGTTCTCGTACGCCTCGAAAAAGAAGACCTTCTGCCGGCTCTTGTTAAAGCCGGTTCCGGGAATAATCAACGGGCCACCGATGTTGCCGCCCGGGTAGTAGTACGCGCTGACGGGCTTCGGCGCCTTTACCATGATGTTGAACGCGTCCTTTTCATTCCACTTTGAGTTGCGCGCGTACAGGTACGCTGCGCCGTGGAAGCCGGTTCCGCCCGACTTGGTAATCGTGTTGACCACCACCGGCCCCTTGGCGTTTTCGGCCGTAAAGTTCGCAGTCGTGACCTTTACTTCCGAAATCATGTCTGGATTCGGGTTGACCGGAGTCGCAGCGCCCGAAGCACCAGGATCGAAGACGTTCTGTCCGTCCTGCGTGATGCCGACCGATTGCCCGTTGATCGTGACAGAGCTGAGCCCACCGGTGTTCCCGGCAATGGAGCTGCCGTTGATGCCAATTGTCTCACCGATGTAGGCCGCCCGATTGACGCCCCCATTGGCCACCATCACCGCGCCCGGCAGAATCTTGACGAATTCGGTAGCGTTCCGGCTGATCAGGGACAGGTCCTGCAGGTCTTTGGAAGAAATCAGGGCGGACTTCTCGCCCGTGTCCTTCAACGCGATTCCCGTGACCGTCTCGGTAACTTGGACTGTGGTGGTGCTCGCCGCCACGGTCAGGGTGATGGCCATTGTCCTGCTGTCGCCACCGTTCAGAACGACGCCGGTGCCCTTCCAGTTTGTGAACCCTTTCACCGTCGCTTCCACGTCGTAGGTACCGGCGGGTAACGACGAGACAGTGAAGAACCCCTCGGCATTGGTGACCACCTTGCGAAGGTCCCCGGAGTTCGCGTTCTTGACCGAGACGTCTGCTCCAGGTACGACTGCACCGCTACTATCGATGACAGTTCCGGACAGGGTAGCAAACATCGATTGCCCGATAGCCATCGGCCCAGTCAGAAGCAATGCCAACATAAGGCAAAGAAGAACCCGTAAAAATGCTGCGTGTGCACGTATCCTCACGTGTATACACCTCCTCCTCTTGACCCAACCCGAGCTTGTGGAGTCGTGGTGTCGAACTTCTGGAGTTTATACCAACTAGACCGTCGACGCGGGCGGAGTATCGCCGTAGCAGTACGTCGAAGACAAGGCTACAGCCGCTAGGTAACGGTTACACGGAGTCAAATCACGTGCTTTCAATGATGTTACATTACGTCCGAAAGACTATTAACGTCTTTCAGCTCGACATCGCCGCTTTCTTATGCTGGTGGTATACTCTGCCCAAGGGTGGCCCATGGTTCCGGGAGCTGACTTCTCGGAGGAACGAAGAGAGTTGGCAAGGGTCCTGGCTTCTGCGACCTTTCTGAAGTCCCCGAATCTAGCCCGCCTGCTGGACTACATTTGCACCAAATACTTCGAAGGGACGGTCAGTGACCTCAAGGAGTACAACGTCGGAGTCGAGGCGTTAGGGCGTCGCGAGGACTTTGATCCGACCACGAATTCGATCGTGCGGGTTGAGGTCCACCGCCTGCGTGAGAAACTGAAGAGACTCTACGAGAACGAAGGCGTCGGGCATGAGCTGATAATCGTGCTCCAGGTGGGCCACTACGTGCCCGCGTTCATCCGACGAGAAAGGCCCATCGAGGCTGCAAAGGTGATAGTTAGCGGGAATGGCCCGGTCTCGGGACCGGAGCCCTCGTTCTCACCTGAGACTCGCGGGCAGCCTGGGAATGGAGAACCAGTCGCTCCGACCGGTGCAAACCGGTCACCAACCGCGGCGTCATGGACGAGGAGACTGTCCCTCGGGCCGCCCCGCCTCTTCGTGGTGCTTTTGGGCCTGATCTTCGTGCTGGCCGCCCTCAGCGCTTGGAGAATCAAGGGACTCCGCACGTGGGTGGCCGCTGGAGGCGCAACGGCCCCTGGCGGAAACCTGCGGACACCCGCGACCAGCGAGGGAGACGAAGTTCGTATTCTCGCCGGGTACTCCAAGGAAAGGTACATCGACCGGAGCGGAAAGGTGTGGTACTCAGATCGATATTTCCACGGTGGAACGCCCGCCTATCAACCCTTAAAGTTTATGGCTCGGACCCTGGATCCCGTTATCTACGAGACGTCGCGCGTGGGAGAATTCTCCTACGATATACCGCTCCAATCCGGGATCTATGAGTTGCGGCTTTATTTCGCCGAGACTTTTTTCGGGCCTGGCACTTTTTCGGGAGGTGGCGAATCAAGCCGCGTCTTCTCCATCAACATGAATGGCTCACCGCTCCTCGAGGAAGTCGATCCGTTTCGGGATGCGGGGGGCAACAACGTTGCCGACGTGCGAGTCTTCAAGGACGTTTCTCCCGCTCCCGACGGCCAACTCCACCTCCAGTTTCGCCGGATCAAGGATGAGCCTTTTGTGAACGCCCTGGAGATCGTTCCGGGGATTCCGGGCAAGTTACACCCCGTCCGCATCGTGGCCCGCAATAACTCTTGGACGGATCAGCAGGACAGGGTCTGGAACCCCGACCGCTACTTTAGCGGCGGACAGTTGGTCGTCCACAGAGGACAGGTTGAGGGAACGCCTGCTCCAGGACTCTTCGACGGAGAGCGCTTTGGCAACTTCACCTATGCCATACCGGTCGCTCAGGGCAAATACTCGGTGACGCTGCACTTTGCCGAAACTTATTTCGGGCCGAAGAACGCAGGATTTGGGGGCAAAGGGTCACGGATCTTTGATGTTTACTGCAACGGCCTGGCTTTGCTCCGTAACTTCGATATTTACCGAGAAGCAGGTGGCACGAATCGCGCTTTGAGCAAAACCTTCCACGGGCTCGTGCCCACCGCGGGGGGCAAGCTGATACTCAGTTTCGTTCCCACGAAGAATTATGCGCTGGTGAACGCCATTGAAGTAAACGACGAGTCTGAGTAGCCTGTCCTTCGCCAAAATCACATCTGCCTGATAACAATTGATTTCTCCTTAGCGACCTCAGATATTCAGCGGCATGTTCACGCTCCTGGCTTCACTGATCCGTCTTGTTTTCTCCACACCCGACGTTC
>Ga0315296_10000946_pt1 | contig 25775 bp, 15 predicted proteins | sample YL17G14_18_MG_FD_203921 | JGI IMG/M metagenome (GOLD analysis project Ga0315296, IMG submission 203921) | Sediment microbial communities from Yellowstone Lake, YNP, Wyoming, USA - YL17G14_18 | ecosystem: Environmental > Aquatic > Freshwater > Lake > Sediment | place: USA: Wyoming | collected... | reverse complement strand
TCGGCGCTTGGCGAAACGGCCCACCGCGCGCTGGAGTGGATTGGTTCACGGACTCTCAAGGCCTGGGCCACAGTGGCGAGAAGGACCGGGTCACCATGTTGATGAGGCGAGTGCTCGCGATGACATTCGTAGCTGCTGCTGTTTCTGCATGTTCGTCGAAGGCGCCGCTGCCGCCCGCGCCGGCTGCGGGCGCGCCCTCCGCCGCTAAGGCTCCCGCGACGCCCGAGCGCGCCTACCTGCTCGAACGGGTGGACGACGCGGCGGTCGTGCAGGTGTACGCGGACGGGTTCGCGTCGCTGCCGCTCAGAGAGAAGACGCTGATCTGGCACCTCTACCAGGCGGCGCTCGCCGGTCGAGACATCTACTACGACCAGCGCTACGCTCACGGCCTGGAAATGCGCGAGGTCCTCGAGGAAATCCTCATCAACGCCGCGGGCGTGGACCCGGTGACCCTCGCCGAGATCCAGCGCTACACGAAGCTCTTCTGGCTGAACTCGGGCCCTTACAACAACCTCACGGCGCGCAAGTTCGTCCTGAAGTGCGCCCCGGAGTCGTTCCTCCTCGCCCTGCACGCCGCGTCGAAGGCCGGCGCCAGGCTTCCCCTCAAGCCCGGCGAGTCGCTCGAGTCCATGCTGGACCGGATGAGGCCGTGGTTCTTCGATCCGAACGTCGACCCGATCGTCACCAACAAGACGCCAGGGCCGGATAGAGACATGCTGACGTCGAGCGCGAACAACCTCTACGTCGGCGTCACGATGAAGGACCTGGCGGGCTTCAACGAGAAGTACCCGCTGACCTCGCGCCTCGTGAAGCGCGACGGCAAGCTCGTTGAGGAAGTCTACCGCATCGACGGCCGGTACGGCGACAGGATTGCACAGATCGTGAAGCACCTGGAGGCCGCGATCCCGCACGCGACCGAGCCGATGGCTAGAGCGCTCCGCGCGCTTGTGAAGCTCTACCGCACCGGCGAAACCGCAGATCGCGAGGCGTACGACATCGCCTGGGTGCAGGACAAAGCGTCGCCGGTGGACACGATCAACGGCTTCGTCGAGGTGTACCTCGATGCGCGGGGGATGAAAGGAGCGTGGGAATCGCTCATCTACTACGTCAATCGGGAGAAGACCGAGGGCATCCGGAAGCTGGCCGCCGAGGCCCAGTGGTTTGAGGACCGCATGCCGTGGGACGCGAAGTACCGGAAACACGGCGTGACCGGCGTCACGGCGAACGCCATTGACGTGGTGGTCGAGTCCGGCGAGTCAGGGCCCATCACGCCGGTCGGCATCAACCTCCCGAACGATCAGCGCATCAGGGAGCAGCACGGCAGCAAGTCGGTGCTGCTCTCGAACATCAACGAGGCGTACGACAAGTCCACGCCGCCGGCGTTCCGGGAGGAGTTCTCCTGGTCGAAGGAGGAGGCGGCGCGAGGCCACACGTGGAGCGCGTTCGCAGGCGAGCTGACGACGAACATGCACGAGGTGATCGGGCACGGGTCCGGCCGGATCGAGGAGCGGCTGAAGGGGAACCCCGCGGCGGCCCTCAAGGAGCAGTACTCCGCCCTCGAGGAGGCGCGCGCGGATCTCGTGGGGCTGTACTTCCTGCCCCATCCGAAGCTCGTCGAGATGGGCCTGGTGCCGAAGGAAAGCCAGCAGGACATCGTGCTGGCGGAGTACGAAGGCTACACGCGCAACGCGCTGGTGCAGCTCCGGCGGATCCGCGAGGGGGACCAGATCGAGGAAGACCACATGCGGAACCGCCAGATGATCGTGCGGTGGCTGATGGCCAACACCAGGGCCATCGAGGTCCGCGATCGCGAGGGCAAGACGTTCTATGCCATGACCGACGCGCCGGCGTTCCGCGCCGGCGTAGGCTCGCTGCTCGCCGAAGTCCAGCGCATCAAGGCGCAGGGCGACTACCCGGCGGCGAAGAGACTATTCGAGACCTACGGCGTGACCTTCGATCCGAAGCTGCGCGACCAGGTCGTCGCCAGGGTCGAGAAGCTGAACCTGCCGTCATACTCCGGCTTCGTCATGCCGAAGCTCGAGCCGGTCGTCGGGCCGGACGGCAAGCTCACGGACGTGAAGATCTCGTACCCCCAGGATCTGACGGCGCAGATGCTCGAGTACTCGGGCAAAAGGAGATAGCACGTGGCGCTCAGAGCGGGGTGTCTCATCGCGGCGTTCTTCTTCGGGGGCCTGGCGCCGGCCGCGGCCCAGCCCGAGGCGGCGCAGAAGCACGCGATCATTGCGGCCGCGGATGCAAGGGCCCCGACCGCGGCCGCGCTCGAGGTGTTGCTGCTGGGCGCCGGCAGCCCGAGGCCGGCGGTCCAGCAGCTCGCCGTGCGCGCGCTGGGCCGGCTCGAACGGCCCGAGCTGGCCGACGCGATCATCCCGTTGATGGCGTCGCGCCGGCCCTCAATCCGGGCCGAGGCCGCGAACGCGCTGGGGCAGGCGATCAGCAGAACCCCCGATCGGGCGGGGGACGCGAGCAAGCGGCTGCTCGAACGCCTGAAACTCGAGAAGGACGCGACCGTCCGCGGCGCGATCTGCGAGACTCTCGGCGGGCTGCCGTACACGACCGCGAGCGATGTCCAGCGCGCCGAGGCCGCGCTGTACGACGCGACGTGGCGCGGGACCCCGCGCCGGGCGCCCGGTTCGAACAACCGGCTGGCGAGCCCCGCGCGGGTACAGGCGCTGACGGGTGCCGTCAAAGGCCTCGAGGCGCTGCTCCGGCTGCGGGCGAGAATCTCGAAGCCGGCAATCCACACGGTCGAGCGGTTGCGGGTGCTCGCGATTGGGTCGCTTCCTCCCAAGGGCGCCGCCCGTCCAGCGGGCGCTGCCCGCGCCGAGGACGCCAGGAGGCGGGCAGCCGGCCTTCTCGCTGCGGCTCCCGTCCGCCGGCTCGCCATTGCAGCACTGGTTGCCGTGAAGGACTTCAACGTGGACGTGTTCGAGGCCGCGCTGGCAGACCCCGACGAGGAGGTGCGCCGCCTCGCTCTAGCCGGCCTCGGCGGCGTTGAGCCGGCGGATGTGCGAACGAAGGCGCGCTTCAGGGAGTTCCTGGTCAACCCGTCGCCGGCGGTTCGCTACGGAGCGCTCGGCGCGTACGGGCGGCGCTGGCTGGCGGACGGATGTGCGCCGGTCGTGACCGCGGTGGCCGACGTCACGCACGTGGCGCTCCTGGCGATCGATCTCCTCGGCGGGAACTGCCCGGCGAGCGAGAATGTCGGTGCCGTGCTCGCGGCGATGGCCGACAAGATCGGCCGCAGCGACGCCGATGACCGCACGTGGCAGCGCCCTGCCCATGCGCTCGTGGCGCTGGCGAGGATCGACACGATCGGGGCGGCGAATCGCCTCCAGGATTTCGTGACGCACCCGATCTGGCAGGTCCGGATGTACGCGGCGCGCGCGGCGGCCACGCTGGGCAACGACGCAGCGTTGCGCCGGCTGGCAAGGGACGGCCAAGACAACGTCCGGGAGGCTGCCATCGGCGGGCTCAGCCGCGTTGTCGGGCACCAGGCCGATGAGATCTACCTCGCCGCGCTGGAGCGGCCGGACTACCAGTTGATTATGACCGCGGCCCGCGCGCTCGGCGGCACGCCGGATCGCGACCGCGCGGTCCAGGCGCTGCACAAGGCGCTCACCAGGCTTACGGCTCAGGACCGCGACACGTCGCGCGATCCGCGCGCCGCCATCCTCGAACGGCTCCGCGAGCTGGGCTCGTCAGCCAATGCGGACGCGCTCCTCCCCTACCTCGCCGACTTCGATCCTCGCGTCGCGAAGCTTGCCGCTGACATACTGACCGCCTGGACAGGCCAGCCGCATGCGGCCGAGACCGCGATCATGAGAACGTCGCCTCCGCCGTCGCCCCAGGCGCTTGAGGAGATCGCGGGCCTCACCGCCCGGGTGACGATGCGCGGGCTTGGCTCGTTCGAGATGAGGCTGCTGTCCGACGACGCACCGGCCGCTGTGGTGCGATTCGTACGCCTGGCGCGCGAGGGCTACTACAACGGCCTGACGTTCCATCGGGTCGTCCCAAACTTCATCATCCAGGGTGGCAGCCCCGGCGCGAACGAGTTCGCGGGCGACGGCCCGTACATGCGCGACGAGGTTGGCTTGCGATCGAACGCCAGGGGCACGGTGGGCGTCTCGACGCGCGGACGCGACACCGGCGATGCGCAGATCTACATCAACCTGATCGACAACCCGCGCCTCGATCACGACTACACGGTCTTTGCGGAGGTCACGCGCGGCATGGAGATCGTTCAGGCCGTGCTGGAAGGCGACATCATCGAGCGGATCGAGATTCTCTCACCGAAAGCACGCGGGCGATAGCAGAGGCGGCCGGCCGCAGCGGCCCGAATACCGCCCGTTCCTCTACACTCGGGCGGACTGAATCGCGTGGGTCAGGGTGCCGATTGGTACGGGGGATTATAGGGAGGAAACAGCTGGGCCCCGGTGGAACCAACGAAACGGGCGGTGGTTGCGAACCCAAGATAGCACCGGTACTCAGAACAACGATTCGGGAGTGCCGATTGTGGGAGCCCTGCCCAAGAGTGTGCGGGCGGGGGCCGTCTCTCTACCGTTCGCACATTGGTGGAGATCACACTACCGATGCAACAACGACCGAACGGCACCGACCGATTGGCTGTTGCGCGTCGGGACGGTGAGTCGTGACTGTTCAGCCAGCGGAACCCACCTGAGAACCGGGCAGGGGCTTCCCGCAGCGCCAGATGCGCGAAACCCACGGCCGTGGAGGGCCCCGCTCGTCGACCGGACCGCCTTTCCGAGAACGGGTTGTGCGACACAGGCCTCGCTGGTCACCCAGCACTCCGCGGGCGACTGAACCCTCAGATACGGGGCGGGAACGGAGGATCAAGACGCTCGCCACAAATGTCCTTGATGCTGTTCTTCAGCAAGTGCTGGCACACGCGGCAGAACTCGAACGTGACCTGGCGCATGCGGCAGACGGCCATCGGGCGGAAGTATGGGCCGCTCGTCGGATCCCACCAGCCGACTTCCCAGTCCGTCAGCCGGCCGCCGGTCGGCAGCCCAAGTTGCCTCCAGAGTTGATCACGTGACGTCGGCGCCGCGTTGTCTGGCAGTTCGAGCAGCTGACAGTAGGCCCGGACGAGGCCCTCGATCGGCTGGGTGTCCTGGCAACCCCAGAACACGCCGAGCTTCTTCTCCCGTGAGGCCGGTTCGAGGCGCGGGCGGTAAATGCTCTTTCGAGGGTCACCGAGAAGGTGAACAGCAGAGAACGTTCCGTCCTTGTTGCGTTCCCTTGGTCGAGCCAGGTCCTTCCACCACACGGAGTCCTGGAGTGCCGGCGCGGGGCACCCGCCGGAGTCGCGGAGGTCGGGCGACCGCTCCATGAGGCGTCGTCTGACGCTCGCCGCGACTGCCGGAAGACTGGCTTTGTTGGGGTCGGGTCGGTCGGGGTCCTCCTCGCCGCAACCCGTGTACTCTTCGGCAAGATGAGAGATCACGTGGGCCGCCTCGTGCGCCACCATGGGCACGAACCACTCCGAGGACTCCGAGGAGGCGGACACGATCGCGAGTTTGGCCCCGGGCCACGCATGTCCGCCGTAGTACTTGCAGTTGGCGATGAGGATAACGAGATTGATGGACTCCCAGGGAGCCACCTTCTCGGCGGCCCACGCGATCAGGTTCAACCCGGACTCGTCGACGCCCAGGAAGGCCCGGGCGTCGGTGTCGTCCCAGCACCCCTCCGTCTCGAAGAACGTCGCCTTTGGGAGTCTGTTGGGGCAGTTGTCCACGCCTGAGTCCTTCGACGCGACACGCACGACGTGCCAGTTGATGAGGTGTCTGACCGACTTGAACGGCTCCATCTTCTGCAGGCCATTGACGACGCTCCCGGCGAGTCGATCGAACTTCTTGAGCTCTCGTTCCTGGAAGCCGTCCCCCATGATCACGATGTCGAACCGGCTCCTGCTCGCTCCGTGATTGACCAACGTTTCGACACTCACGATGCGGCCCGCGTCGCTGCAGTAGCCCGGAGGCAGCGAAGGGAAGGGTGCGGGCGAAGGCGTCTGGTCCAGCGTCTGCGCGGGGCGCTCCAGCGGCTCGCCGGGCCGCGCGGCGACGTGCCTCAGACGAAAGGGTCTCTCGGAGATCCCGGGCGGTTCGAGCGCCAGAACAGTGCGGGGCACGCGCAACGACAAGGGCAGTTGCGGCACCATGGAGGCCTGCCCCCGCTCGAGGGCGCAGAGCGCCAGCGACCGGTGATCGATCCTGCGCAGGCTCTTGGCACGCTGTTCCCGGAACAGGAGCCACCCGGCCTCCGGAGCCAGCGGAACCCGCAACGTGCGGATGTCGATTTCGTCCGGGCGCACGTAACGGGGCCCTCCCGTGAGCTTGCCCGTTTTCGGATTCATCCAGTCGGCGTACCGGGTTCCACGTGGCGCGAATGCGAAGGATTCGATCACGTTCCCCTCCGCGCTCAGGCTCTGGAGCACCACCTCGGGCCGGCCCCGGCGGCGCGCGTCGGCGAGCTGCCTTGGCTGGCAGGGTTCGCGCAGCCACAGGCGAGGCACGCGTTCGAGGGGCGTCGCGCGCAGGATTCTGACCTTGCCGCCCCGGAAGTCGGCGATAAGTTCCATCCCCGGTGTGTCCGCCATGTCATCCTCCTCATCCTGTCACCGGCCCATCACGGCGACCGACGACTGCATGGCTGGCTGCGTCAGTGGCTCCGCGCGGCCTGCACGGGGAAGCGGCGCCGGTATTTCGTCGTCACACGGTTGAACGCGCAGACGAAGTCAGGAATCCGATCCGGATCCGCGTTGCCGGGTTGGTGAACGATGGCAACCGGACACGGCGAGCACGTGCTGCGGTATCCGCACGCGCCGCACCGCCCGTAGGACGAGTGCTTCACGGGACGTCTATCAAACAGCCCCGTGTTCCTCAGGAGATCCTCATAGCCAGCCAGTGCGGCCGCCAGGCTGTTCCTGTTCAGCGGTCCCAGTTGCAGTGTCGCCACGGCACGACCGAGCCGCGTGTCCGGGAACCGCTGATACGACCGCGCGAACAGGACGCACGCCGACAGCTCACCGTTGACATCCAACGTCAGGCTGTCCCCGTCGCCGGCGCCACAGAGCCATGACGACGGGGCACGCAGCGTGCGCTCCGACCGGCGCTTGCGAAACACGAGAAGTGGCACCAGTCCGGTTTGTCGGTAGTGAACGAGACACAGGCGAAAGGCGTGGGAGAACTGCTCGTCCAACACGCGGATGTCGTCTGGGCGCCAACCAGGCTGATGCGTCAGTGCCGGTGTGAGCACGATGTCCGGCACGCCCTTCGACACGAAGTACGCGATCGAGTCGGCTAGGAACGGGATCGTTGAAGCGACGAGCGTGGCGGCAACACCCAGCCGGTGCTGAAACCACTCGCGGTGTTCCCGGCGAAGGTAATCCAATAGTCGGTCGAGGGCATCGAACGTTCGTTTCCCCCGCAAACGCTGGGCCAGCGGCCCCCCGTCGGCGCTCAGCCACAACCCGATGTCGTGATCGGCGAGGAACCGGATCTGGCGTGGTCCAAGCAGTGTCCCGTTGCTGGTGAGGTGGAGGCAAACCGTGAGATGATCGGGCTTGTGGGCCAGCACGTGTGTCACGGCCCGCCGCACGAGGGGAAACGCCAGCAACGGCTCGCCGCCCGTGAACTGCAGTTGCACGGTCTTGCGGCGGGACTCCAGCAGCAGGTCGAGCGCAGGACGGAGCACGCTCCACCGCAGGTGTTGCTGGCGCTTCCGGTTCTGGTAGCAGTAGGCACACCTCAGGTTGCAGTCCGACGTCACGATGACGGTGAGCGAGCGTAGATCGACTCGTCCAGCCATCAGGATGACCTCGGGCGAGCAACGCTCAGTGTGCCGCGCCGGCTACCGGCCAAGCGGGGCCAGGCTGTTCAGCGCTTCTTCCCCTTCTTCTTGCCCTTTGGTCCACAGTTCTTGTCGTAACCCTTCGGCGCCATACGATCGGCTCCTTTCTGAAACACCGAGTTCCCGCCACGGTCCCACGCTACCGGCTCTGACGACCTGTCTCCATGACCCAGATGTCGCCGCTCCACACCCCACGAGCGAACGCAACGAGACGTCCGTCCCGGCTGACGTTGAAGACAGGCTGGGAGGGATCCCCGATGCGCACCGGCGGATTGAAGGGTCTGGCGACCCTTGTGTCCGGGTCCACGATGCGGAGCGAAAGCGCGCCCTCACCCCACATGCCGCTGACGGTCAACCCGCGGTCGCGCGGGTCCCAACGGACCCACTGCGCGTCGGCTCCGGAGGTGAGCAGCCTTGTCGGGCTCGAACCGTCTGTGGGCACCGTCCACACTTCATTGCCCCCCGGCGCCTGGACCACATAGGCGACTCTCTTTCCGTCGGGCGACCAGGCAGGCCGCTCCTGGTTCCCCGGTTCCCGCGTGAGCTGTCGCGGCGGGCCGGCCGGGCGGCCGTTCCTGACGGGCGCGATCCAGATGTGCTCCGTGCCGCCACGAAGCGAGGCAAACGCAATGCTGGTGCCATCGGGCGACCAGACAGGGTGCACGTCGTCCGCCGGGTCGTCGGTGAACCTCACGGGCTCACCGCCCGCCGCGGGAACCGTCCAGATGTCCCGGGTTCCGCCGATGACCCGCTGGTAGACGATCCACAGCCCGTCCGGCGAGAAACCCGGTTGCGAGACGGACCCCGGCTGGTCAGTCAGCCGCTGCGGACTCCCTGCAGGACGGCCACCGGCCAGCTTCTGCCGCCACAGTTCGGATCCGCCGCGCGTGGGCACCTCGCTCACGTAGACCAACGTGCTGTCGTCCGGCGATATGGCTGGAGTCGTCTCGTCCAGTGTCGTGCCAAACTGCTGTTCTTTGCCGGTCTCCAGGTCGTGGAGCACCAACTGGGAGTTCTCGCTGAACGTCGAGAAGGCAAGGCGGTTTCCGTCCTTCGAGACGCTGGGGTGCCGCTCCGGCCCCGGCCCGTGCGTCAGGCGTTCGAGGGGACCGCCCGATGCCGCGACCCGCCAGACGGCGAAGATGCCACCGCGGTACGAGCTGAAATACACCGAACGGCCGTCCGCCGACCAAACGGGTTCGATGTCGTACTCGCGGTCGCGCGTCAGTTGTCGCTCGCGCCCCCCCGACGACGAGGCGATCCAGAGGCTTCGATAAGACGAGTAGCAGAGCAGCTTGCCGTCGGGCGACCAGGAAGGATCCTGTTCGGGCTCCGCGAGTCGGTCAGGAGCTTCCGTCACCAGGCGCGCGCACGAGGGATCGGCCAGGAGTGCCACGGTCACGCGAAGGTTCCCGGTTTCGTCCGGCCGAACGAACGCGATCTCCCGTCCATCCGGCGAAACGGCCGGGTCGCGAGCGTTCGCGACGAGCAGCGAGGCGCCCCCCCCGAGCGGCGGCGCCTTCCACACGTTCCACTGCCCGCCGCGGTCGGACGCGAAGGCAACACTGCCGTCAGGAAACCACGTCGGTTTCTCGTCGGTCGCGGGGTCATTGCTCACGTTCACGGGGTTGCCGCCACCGACGCCCGCAATCCAGATGTCGGAGTTGCCAGACTCATTCGAGGTATAGGCGACGAACAACCCGTCGGAGGAAAGGACAGGTTGCGTCTCCCACCCGGGTGCGGCGGTCGCGCGCGTCGGCCCGATGTCGGCAGCGGAGGACGGAACGGACGGCGTGGGGATGACTCCGCCAGAGCTCGAAATGCTCATCCAGCCGGACCGTGGCAGCCAGAGCGCGGTGACCACCGCGATCAATCCAATCATCAGCGACGCGAAAACGAGCCACCGTCCCAGCTGCCGCGGCCTCTGGGCCGCGGGACTCAGCATCCGTTCTCCGGACGTGGATTCGGCCCTGAGCTCCGCAAGATCGCTGCGCAGATCTGCGGCGCTCTGGTAGCGTTCCTCCGGGTCCTTCTGAAGGCACCTCCGGATCGCGCGCCACAGCTCGATCGGGAGGTCGCGGTTCAATGCCTGCACGGGCGTCGGTGTGTCCTTCACAATCGACGAAAGGACGGCGGTCCGAGTGGCTCCCGTGAACGGCCGAGTGCCCGTGCACATCTCGTAGAGGACGATGCCGAGCGAGAAGATGTCCGAGCGGTGGTCGACCGGCAATGCCTGCGCCTGCTCGGGCGACATGTAGCCGGATGTTCCGACAATGTGCCCATCGTGCGTCTCGTGCCGAGTTGTCGTTGTTGCCTCGGCGCTTGCCCGATCGCCCTCAGCCTTCAGCTTCGCTACGCCGAAGTCAAGCAGCTTAGCCCCTGACCTGGTCAGCATGATGTTGCTGGGCTTCAGGTCGCGGTGGATGATGCCCTGACGGTGTGCTCTGGCCAACGCGTCGGCGATCTGCACACCGTGCTGGAGTACCTCGCCCACTGGCAGTGCCCCTCTCCGGAGGCGCTGAGCGAGCGTCTGTCCGTCGAGGAACTCCATCACCAGAAAGGTCGAGCCGTCGTGCTCGCCAATGTCGTGGAGCGCGCAGATGTGCGGGTGACTTAGCCCTGCAATGATCTTCGCTTCGCGCTCGAACCGCGCGCCACGCTCGGGGTCGGCGCCCACCTCGGGCGGGAGGACTTTGATCGCGACCGTGCGATCGAGGCGGGTGTCGCGGGCTTTGTAGACTTCGCCCATGCCGCCGGCCCCGATGGCGGCGAGGATCTCGTACGGGCCGAGGCGGGCGCCGGACGAGAGGGCCATGGTGTTGGGCGCATTGTAGCACTGCGGCCTGCAGACGTGGCGTCCTAAGGCGGAGCGGCTACGCAACGACGCCTACCGGAGACCGACGGACCACAGAGCCTCGTCCGGCAAGACAGGCCTGTTCAGGAACGCTGGGAAGCGAGGGGTGCGAGCGCGGAGAAATCCCTTGAGGCTGGCCGTGGAGACGCAGTGGAGCCCCGGGCTTCCGCCTACAAGCCGCTGGAGGCGCGCGTTGTCGACCTGCCGAGTGGGATTTCGAGCGCTTGCACCCCTCGCGGTCACGCGTTCCTGCATCATGCGGGTTACAGCCGGAACGTCGAGGTGACGGTGACGTGCGAGGTGACGGCTGACGCGAGGCTGGTGGCGTCGGCTACGAGCCGCGCGATCTCCTGGCGGCACTCGGCCTTGAACGCTCCGTCCTTCACCGAGCCGAGATTGATCAGGACGTTCAGGCCTGCGCCCTCCACGCCGGCTCTCGCCATGAGCGCGGCCACGCCTGCATCGGAGGCCGCGTTGACGTTGCCTTTTGTCGCGGCCTCCAAGGCCAGCTTGAGCGCGTCGAAGCACAGGCGCGCGGTGCCGAGCGGGACATGCGCCGCGTCCTTGTTGGCGTCTTCGATCGCCTGGTCGCGCGCGCGCTGCTCTTCCGGCGTGCCTTTGGGCAGGCGCATCGCGACCATCACGGCGTTGAACGCCTCGGCGTCCTCGTCAACCGCTCGGGCGAGCTGGCTCTTGACCGCCTGCGCGCGCTCGGCGAGGTTCGACAGTTCCTCCCAGGCGGCTTCGTACCCTTTCTTGCCCACAGTAAGATTCGCCACCATCGCGACCAGCGCGGCCGCGAGGCTTCCCGCCAGCGCCGCCACGGAGCCCCCACCAGGGGCTGGCGAGTCGGTGGACACCTCGTCCACGAAGCGGTCAACCGTCATGGACACGAGCGGCCCGGGCTTCCTGAACTGGTACTCGATGATCTTCTTCTCCGGATCGAAGTCGGAAAGCTGGTCGAGGCCGAGCGAGCGCACCGCGATCTCGACGAGCTCCCGCTCGGGCACGCCGGCCGATTTGCCCTGTTTCCGCAGGTAGAACCGCCCGGCCTCGATCATCGGCTGGAGCGGCGTCAGGGCGACCAGCTCTGAGCCCGTGACGATCAGGCCAAGACGCTCGGCTTCCTCGCGCGCCGCCTCGAAAACGACATGCAGCGGCGACAGGTTGAAGTTGGTCAGGTTGATGGAGACCTGCGCCTGGCGGTACTGCTCGATGTACCAGCCAATTGCCCGCACCGCCTTCAGCCGTCCTCCCACTTTGACCGGGTTCCCGTGCTCGTCGAGGACCGGGTTCCCATTCGCGTCGCGCTTGAGCCGTCCTCCTTCGCGGAGGTTGAGGGCAATCTCGTTCGCCAGCTTCCTGTCGCGCGTATTGAGGTTGACGTTGTAGGCGATCAGGAACTCGCGGGCGCCGACGACCGTCGCGCCGAACTTCGGATTGAAGGTGGCCGGCCCGGCGTCCGGCTGCCACTCAGGGTCCTGGAGCTTGCGCGCCAGGCCCTCGTATTCGCCCGCCCGGATGTTGGCCAGCGAGCGCCGCGCCTCGGAGGCGGCCGCGTACTCGTAGAAATAGACCGGGAGCCCCAGCTCCTCCCCGATGCGGCGCCCGACCGATCGCGCGATGGCGACGCAGTCGTCCATCGTCACCGCGGAGATTGGCACGAAGGGGCACACATCCATCGCCCCGATGCGGGGGTGGGCCCCCGAGTGGACCGACATGTCGATCAGCTCGAGGGCGCGCCGGGCGGCCCTGAAGGCGGCTTCCTTGACACCCTCGGGCGTCCCCACGAAGGTGTAGACCGTGCGGTTGGTGTCCGCGCCAGGATCGACGTCAAGGAGCTTCACGTCGCTCACGCCCGTGATCGTCTCAGCGATGGCGTCGATGACACCGCGGTTTCTGCCCTCGGAAAAGTTCGGAACGCATTCGACCAGCTTGGCCATACGGCTTGCCTCTCTCAGCACTCCAGGCAAAGGGGCACATGTCTCTGCACCACGGCACCCGTGGAGGGATGTCGCACGCGAGCGTCGCGGCCTTTCCTGTGCCTCTCCGTGTCTGTCCTTCCGCCTACTGTACGCGTCAGTCGCCCAGCGTACGTTGCTCTCTCCCGGGGGTCAAGGCTCGCGGGCGCGCGTATACTGCCGGTATACGGGTATTCGCAGGCCCGCCGCCAACCATGGAGCCGGGGCCCGCGCCTCAGCGTACGATCTGGCGTCAGCGAGGAGGGCATTCACATGAGCGGACGGACATGGACGTTGTCCCGCCAGGCCACCATCCGCGCGCCGAGGGGCACCACCCGATCGTGCAAGGGGTGGCACCAGGAAGCGGCGCTACGGATGCTCATGAACAACCTCGATCCCGACGTCGGCGAACGGCCGGCCGAGCTGATCGTGTACGGCGGGGCCGGCAAGGCCGCGCGCAACTGGGAGTGCTACGACAAGATCGTCGAGACGCTGCGCCGCCTCGAGAACGACGAGACGCTGCTCGTCCAGAGCGGCAAGCCCGTTGGGATCTTCAAGACCCACGAGGAGGCGCCGCGCGTGCTCATCGCCAACGCGCACCTGGTGCCGCGGTGGGCCACCTTCGAGGAGTTCCGCCGGCTCGATGCGCTCGGCCTGACGATGTACGGCCAGATGACCGCCGGCTCTTGGATCTACATCGGCACGCAGGGCATCCTGCAAGGGACCTACGAGACGTTCGCCGAGTGCGCCGCGCAGCATTTCGGGGGAACGCTCGAAGGGCGCCTGGTGGTGACGGCCGGCCTCGGCGGCATGGGTGGCGCGCAGCCGCTGGCGGTCACGATGAACGGCGGCGTGTGCCTGGCGGTCGAGGTGGACGAGTCGCGCATCCGGCGGCGGCTGGCGACGAGGTACTGCGACGAGATGATCACGGACCTCGACACGGCGCTGGAGCGTGTCCTCGAGGCGAAGCGGAAGCGGCAGCCGCTGTCGGTCGGCCTGCTGGGCAACATCGCCGAGGTCATGCCCGAGCTGGTCAGGCGGGACATCGTGCCCGATGCGGTGACCGACCAGACGTCCGCGCACGACCTGCGCCTGGGCTACATCCCGGCGCGGACGTCGCTCGGGCGGGCCGCGGCGTGGCGCGAGAGCGACTACGAGAGCTACGAGCGGGCCGTCCTTGACTCAATGGTGGTCCACATCGAGGCCATGCTCGAGCTGAAGAAGCGCGGCGCCGTGGCGTTCGACTACGGCAACAACCTGCGCGGGCAGGTGGCCGATCGGAGAGGCCTGACGCGCGCGTTCGACGTCCCAGGGTTCGTGCCGGCGTTCGTCCGCCCGTTGTTCTGCCGCGGGGCGGGGCCGTTCCGCTGGGCCGCGCTGTCGGGCAATCCGAACGACATCCGCGAGACCGACAAGGCCATCCTCGAGCTGTTCCCGGACAAGGCGCGGCTCACGCGGTGGATCCGGATGGCCGGCGAGAAAGTGCAGTTCCAGGGGCTGCCGTCGCGGATCTGCTGGCTCGAGTACGGCGAGCGCGCGGAGGCGGGGCTCAAGTTCAACTGGCTCGTCAAGCAGGGCAGGCTCGAGGCGCCGATCGTCATCGGCCGCGATCACCTGGACGCCGGCTCGGTGGCCTCGCCGAACCGCGAGACCGAGAACATGAAAGACGGCTCGGACGCGATTGCCGACTGGCCGCTGCTGAATGCCATGCTCAACACGGCGTGCGGCGCGAGCTGGGTGTCCCTGCATCATGGCGGGGGTGTGGGGATCGGCTACTCGATCCACGCCGGCATGGTCTGCGTGGTGGACGGCACCGAGATGGCGGATCGGCGGCTGACGCGCGTGCTGACGGCCGATCCGGGCTCCGGTGTGATGCGGCACGCCGATGCGGGCTACGACCTGGCGATCGCGACCGCGAAGGAACGCGGTGTAGACCTGCCGATGATCACGGGCTAGAGCGCGATCCCGCGGATGCTGCCGCGGAGCACGTTGTCCATCATGAGCCGGCCGGCGCGGTCGAGGTGGCGCTCCATGGCCGCGCGCGCCTCCGCGGCGTCCTGCCGTTCGACCGCCGCCACGATGGCGGCGTGCTCCGCCGCCGAGCCTTCCTCGAACGGCTTGAAGTCCGCGCCAAGCGACAGGACCCGATCCGTCTGCATGAGACACTGGCGGGTGAGATCGACCAGCAGCTCGTTGTGGCTGCCCGACGCGACGGCGATATGGAAGTCGAGGTTCCTCGCCAGAGCGGCGCGATAGCTCTCGGCGTCGCCGACCACGTAATGGTACTCCGCGAGGCCGCTCATTCCTTTGATCTCGGCAGGCGTTGCCATTTCCGCGGCGCCGGCGGCGGCGGCCCCTTCGAGGAGGCGGCGGACCTGGAACGTGTCGCGGATCCGGGAAACCGTGACCGGCGCGATCAGGAATCCCCGGCCCGCGTCCCACACCACATACTGCTCTTCCGACAGCCGGGCCAGCGCCTCACGGATGGGCGTCCGGCTGGTATGGTGCACGCGCGCGAGCGTCGTCTCCGACAAGTGGGCGCCAGGCTTGTAGGCGCCGTACACAATGCGCCACTTGATTTCCTGGTACGCCCGTTCGACCTGCGACGTGCGCCCACCGGCGGATGTCTTCTGGGCCACGGCCAGAAGAATACCACCGATGTTGTGTCCCGCTTTCCCCCGTGAGAAGATCGCCGCCATGCCACGCTTCGAGCCCCAGATCGGCAGAGTCATCCTCGTGGGCGCGGGTCCGGGCGATCCCGGCCTCATCACGCTGAAGGGCCAGGGCGCCCTCGCGCAGGCCGACGTCGTGTTCTACGACGCGCTCGTCGACACGCGGCTCCTCGATCACTGTCGCTCCGGCGCGCGCCGCGTGTACGTGGGCAAGCGTGATGGGGACCACGCGTTGCCCCAGGCGGAAACCAGACAGCTGCTGATTGACGAAGCCAGGGCCGGACGCTGTGTCGTCCGCCTCAAGGGCGGCGACCCGTTCATCTTCGGGCGCGGCGGCGAGGAGGCGCAGGCGCTCGCCGGCGCCGGCATTCCGTTCGAGATCGTGCCGGGCGTGAGCGCGGGCGTCGGCGTGCCGGCCTACTCGGGAATCCCGCTCACGCACCGGGCATTCACCTCGGAGCTGGTCTTTCTGACGGGCCACGAGTGCTCGGCCGGCACGGCTGTCCCTGTCGACTGGGCGCGCCACGCGCCAGGGGCGTCGACGCTCGTGATCTTCATGGGGCACGAGCGCCTGCCCGAGCTGGCACAGACGCTCCTGGACCACGGCCGCGATCCCGGGTGCCCGGTGGCCGTCATCTTCGCGGGCACCACTGATCGCCAGCGCACCGTCGTCGCGCCGCTCCGAGAGATTGCGGCTCGGGTCGCCGCCGAGGGTTCCGACGAAACCGCCCTCATCGTCGTCGGCGAGGTGATCAAGCTACGCCAGGCCCTGCAGTGGTTCGAGGAACGGGCGGGCGGGGCGTAGAATGATCGGGCCTGGCGATCGCGGCCCGACAGCCGTGTACCGACCATTGTCCGCGAGTGACCGCCATGACCCACTACGGTCGTCCCTTCTGGTCGCAGCGAATCCCCGAATCCCGCCGCCCCTCCTGGCCCAGGCTCCGTGACGCGCTCGCCTGTGACGTGGCCATCGTCGGGGGCGGGCTGACAGGGTGCACGACGGCGTACGTGCTGGCGACGGCTGGCATCAAGACGTGCCTGCTCGAAGCGGATGGTGTCGGCCGGGGCGCGACAGCCGCGAGCGCGGGGCTGATTCGGCCGCAGCCGTTCGCGCGGTTCACGGAGCTGGAGCGGGCGTACGGGCGGCGCGCCGCGCGCCGGATGTGGGAGATGTCCCGGCATGCTGCGCTTGACCTGGCGGCCCTGCTGCGGCGGCTGAGGATTCGCTGCGACCTCGAGCCCTGCGACGTGTTCGCGATCGCGGTAGACGAGGAAAACGAGGCGCTGCTCCGGCGTGAGTACCAGGCGCTCGCGGACGCCGGGCTCGACGCCGTCTGGGTTCATGCGGCCCGCTTGTCACGGGAGCTGCGGATCGAGGCGCGGGGCGGGATCCGGACCGCTGGCGGCGCCTGCGTCGATCCGTACCGCGCCTGCCTGGGACTGGCCAAAGCCGCGGTCACGAGAGGCGCGCGGATCTTCGAGCGATCGGAAGTTGTACGCGTGCGGACCGGCCAGGTGGGCGTCGAGCTCGAGACACGCGGCAGTCCCGTCGCGGCGCGGGCGGTGGTCATCGCGACGGCAGGGCCGGCCCCCCTGTTCAGGCCGCTGCAGCGGCACTTCAGTTCCCTCCACACGTACGCGACGGTGACGCCGCCGCTCGAAGGACCACTCCGCCGGGAGCTCGGCCGTCACAATGTCGCGCTGACCGTTGGCGCCGAGGCGTCGCGCGTGCTGGCCAGAACCCGGGACGATCGGGTGCTGTTCGCGGGGGCCGACCAGCCGCAGATCCCGGATCGGCGGCGGCCCAAGACGATCGTCCAGCGGACGGGCCAGCTCATGTACGAGCTGTCGCTGTTGTATTCGGGGATTTCAGGCATCGAACCCCAGCACGGCTGGGACACCGCGATTGCGCGGACCGCGGACGGGGTCGTCTACGCTGGTCCTCATCGGAACTACCCGCATCACCTGTTTGCCCTGGGCACCGGGCACAACGGCGCCGCCGCCGCGCTTCTGGCCGCGCGCATCCTGTGGCGGCGCTACGCGGGGACGCCCGCACCGGGCGACGAGGTCTTCGGGTTCAACCGGGGATAGCGTCCGCGCGTTGTATACTGGGAAATCGGTCAGCCACACCCCAAGAGCGCTCACCCGCAGCCAGGGTGTCCTGCAGGACAGGAAGCCGCCAGGGGGCAAGCGAGGACGCTCGCCTTACTGGAGTGGCGCCGGCGTCATATGCTCGCCGTAGTTCCGGCATCTGAAGACTGCCGGAGCGAAGGCGGCTCGCCGGCAGCTGGCGGGTCCGTCGCGCAGATGGCGGGTCTGCCGACACGTCTCGCTGTTGTGACACCTGGACGCCGTTGGGTTCGACCATGACGACAAAACGACTCGCGTTTCTGACGGCGGGAATCGCGCTCGCGCTCCTCATGGTGGCGCCGCGCGCTCAGCTGAAGGTGCTGCCGGAACAGGGCGGCCGGATCGGCCTCGGCTTGATGCTGCGTCACCTGTCGAACACCGGCATCTTCATGGAGTCGACCGGGCACCCCGACGATGAGAACAGCGGGTTGCACGCGATGCTCGGGCTGGGCAAGGGATACCGTACGGCGCTGGCCACGGCAACGCGCGGCACCGGGGGCCAGAACGAGATCGGGCCGGAGCTGTTCGAGGCGCTGGCCGTCCTCCGCACGGAAGAACTTGCCGCGGTCCATCGGTGGGACGGGTCGGAGCAGTACTTCGCGCGCGCGATCGACTTCGGCTACTCGTTCAGCATCGAGGAGACGTTCGAGAAGTGGGGCAAGGACGCAATCCTCAGCGATTACGTGCGCCTGATCCGCGCGATCCGGCCCGACGTCATCATCGCGATGCGGCCCGACGGCGAGGGCGGCGGCCAGCACCACCAGGCGTCGGCACGGATTACCGCCGAAGCGTTCAGAGCAGCGGCCGATCCATCGCGGTTCCCCGAGCAGATAAAGGAAGGCCTCAGGCCGTGGCAGGCGAGGAAGCTCTACCACAGCCAGGGGTTTGGCGCCCGGGCCGCGGCGCCTGGCGTAAAAGTCGTGGCCGTCAACACCAACGTCTACGACCCGCTGCTCGGCCAGACCTACGCGGAGCTGGGCAGCCAGGCCCGCAGCAGCCACAAGTGCCAGGGCATGGGGCAGCTCCTCGCGCTGCCCGGCCCGGCCGGCATGCAGTACCGGCTGGCCGACACGTCGATCGCGGGCCAGGCCGACAAGGCCGAAACCGCGCTGTTCGACGGCATCGACAGCACGATCGCCGGCCTCACGAACTACGCGACCGGGCAGGCGCCCGAGCCGCTGAAGAGCGGCCTCGCTGCCATTGCGAAGGAAGTCGATCGGGCGCGCAGGGCATTCGACACGCAGGAGACGGCCGCAACCGGGCCGCCGCTGCTCGCGGGCCTCGCCGCAATCCGGACGCTTCTCAGGCAGCTCGGCGGCATGGGCCTTGAGGAGAGCGCCGCGTACGAGATCGCCTTTCGCCTGAAGGTCAAGGAGCACGAGTTCGAGCGGGCCGCGATCCTCGCGCAGGGCCTGCGCGTGGACGTGCTCGCCGACGACGGGCTCGTCGTGGCGGGGCAGCCGATCAGGGTGACCGTCATCGTGGCGAACCGCGGTGTGTCGGACGTGGCCATCAAGCAGATCGCCCTTGACGGCTTCGACGGCGAGGCGAGCTGTAAGCCGGACACCGTGGCGGCGTCGAGCGTCTACCGGTGCGAGGCGAACGTGCGCGTGCCGGCCGACGCGAGGCTGACCACACCGTACTGGGAACCGCTCAAAGACGCCGCGCGGTACGAGTACGAGCCGGATGCGCCGTTCGGGGCGCCATTCCGGCCCACCCCCTTTCGGGCCACGCTCGACCTGGGGCTGTCTGGCCACGACGTGATGCTCGATGCTCCGGTCCTGTACCGCTACGAGGGAAGCATCTTCAGCGGCGAGAAGCGGATGGAGTTGCAGGTCGTGCCGCGCTTCTCCGTGCGCCCGGTTCCGGACATCGCGATCATCCCGATCGGCGCGGCCAAGGACCCGAAGGCCGGGCGCGAGATCCGCGTCACGGTCACGAGCGGCATGAAGGGCCGGTCGAGCGGGCGCGCCGAGCTGCTCGTGCCTACCGGGTGGAGCGTGGCGCCAGCCAGCGGGCCCGTGGAATTCGCGCGCGAGGACGAAGCGCAGACTGTTCGGTTCGTCGTGACCCCTCCTCAGGCCGTGCGGCCGGGCGAGTACCGGATCCGGGCGGTTGTGGCTGACGAGAGCCAGCCATTCGGCCTGGGGTACGAGGTGATCGAATACCCGCACATCAGCCGCCGTCACCGGATCGTCCCGGCGGAGACGACCGTCAAGGTGGTTGACGTGAAGGTGGCGCCGGGATTGCGCGTGGGGTACGTGATGGGCGTGGGTGATCAAGTGCCGCCCGCCATCCAGCAGCTCGGTGTGCAGCTCGATCTGCTCGACGCCGACACCCTGGGCTGGGGCGGCCTGTCCCGGTACGACGCCGTCGTGACCGGCGTCCGCGCGTACGAGCGCCGCGCCGACCTCAGAGCGCACAATCAGCGGCTGCTCGACTACGTCAACAGCGGCGGGACGCTGATCGTCCAGTACAACAAGTTCGAGTTCAACGAAGCGCAGTTCAGCCCCCTGCCGGCCAAGGTCAGCTCGAACCGGGTCACCGGCGAGAACGCGCCTGTGCAGGTGCTCGTGCCGGAGCATCCCGTGTTCACGTTCCCGAACCGCATCGGGGACGCGGCGTGGACGGGATGGGTTCAGGAGCGCGGGCTGTACTTCCTCGGCGAGAAGGATCCGGCCTACGTCGACTTGATCCAAATCGAGGATCCGTTCCCGTTCAACAGGGGCATGAAGCGGGGCGCGCTCGTCGAAGCGAAGGTCGGCAAGGGCCGCTGGATATACGTCGGCCTCGGACTGTGGCGGCAGCTGCCGGCGGGAACCGACGGAGCCTATGCGCTGCTGGCCAACCTGCTGAGCGTCGGCAGGGCGGGCGCGGCACCGGCTCCAGTCAAGCCGCCGGGTTCACTGCTATTTACACGGTAGGACTGGCGGCGTACGATCGAGCGGAGACCAACGTCCAGTGCCAGGCACCATGGGGTGGACATGTGGGTGTGCGGCCCGCACCCCCCTGTAACCTGACCCCTGCAACCTGCCCCTGTATGACTTCGATCAAGCGCACCAAGTTCTCGCTCACGCCAGACGAACTGCTCGAGATGTTCTACTGGCTGAAGCTCATCAGAGGCTTCGACGAGCGCCTGACCATCCTGGTCCGCCAGGGGAAGATCCGGAGCGGCGTGTACTCGGGCCTCGGCCAGGAAGCCATCATCGTGGGGACCTGCTACGGTCTGCGCAAGGAGGACTACATCTGCCCGCTGCACCGGGACCTGGGCGCCTTTCTCATGAAGGGCGTCGATCCCGGCGTGATGATGGCGCAGATGTACGGCAAAGTGGGCGGCCTCTCGAAAGGGCGCGACTCGGCGCTGCACAGCAGCGTGCCGGAGCTGGGCATCTTCGGGAACACGAGCATGCTGGGCGCCAACCTGCCCGTCGCGGCCGGAATCGGCCTCACCTTCAAGATGGAGCAAACCGACAACGTCGTGCTGGCCTACTTCGGTGAGGGAGCCAGCAACACTGGTGACTTCCACGAGGGGCTGAACCTCGCCGGCGCGAACCAGCTCCCGGTGGTGTTCATCTGCGAGAACAACTTCTACGCCTACTCGGTGCCGTTCGAGAAGTCGATGGCCATCGAGGATGTGGCCGATCGCGCCCAGAGCTACGGCTTCGAAGGCGTCGCGATCAACGGCAACGACGTGCTCGCGGTCTACCAGGCCACGCAGGGGGCCGTGCGGCGGGCGCGCGCCGGCGAAGGCCCCACGCTCATCGAATGCAAGACGTACCGCTGGCATGGCCACTCTGAACACGACAAGGCGTTCTACCGCACGGACGAGGAGCTGGCGATGTGGAAGAGCCGCGATCCGCTCCCGGTCTTCACCCAGTTCCTCCATGACCGGAACGTGCTCCCCGAGGAGAAACTCCACGAGATCGAGCAGCGGGTGACGGACGTCGTGGATGCCGCGGTGCGGTTCGCCGAGAACAGCCCGGATCCGGAGCCGGGAGAAGCGGTGACGGATCTGTGGGCATAGGGGCAGGAATCGGGAATCGGGACTCAGGAATCAGCGAGCAGGAGTCACCGGGTCTCGCCCCCGAATCCTGAATCCTGACTCCCGAATCCTGGCGACTGCGATTGTGAATTGGCAGCATCATGGCGAGACAACTCTCGTATCTTGAAGCCATCCGGGAGGCGCTTGCCGAGGAAATGCGGCGCGATCCCAAGGTGTTCGTGCTGGGCGAGGATGTCGGGCTCTACGGTGGAGCGTTCGGCGCCACCCAGGGGCTGACGGAGGAATTCGGCGAGATCCGCTGCCTGGACACTCCCATCTCCGAGTCGGCGATCATCGGCGCGAGCGTTGGCGCCGCCCTGCGCGGGTACCGGCCGGTTGCGGAGATGCAGTTCGGCGATTTCATCGCGTGCGGCTTCGACCAGATCGTCAACCAGGCGGCGACGCTCCGCTACCGGTGCGGCGGGCGCGTGGCCTGCCCCATCGTCGTGCGCGTGCCAACCGGCGGGAACGTCGGCGGCGGCCTCTATCACTCGCAGAACACCGAGGCGTGGTTCGCCCACCGGCCGGGCCTGAAGGTGGTCGCCCCGGCGACGGCGTACGACGCGAAAGGCCTCCTCAAGGCGGCCATCCGCGACGACAACCCCGTGCTGTTCTTCGAGCACAAGTACCTGTATCGGCGCGCGAAGGGCCCGGTGCCCGAGGGCGACGAGATCGTCCCGATCGGCGTCGCTGCGACGCGCCGCGGAGGCAGCGACATCACGCTGCTGACCTATGCCGCCATGGTCCAGCCGTCCCTGGAGGCCGCCGAGCGCCTCGCGAAGGACGGCGTTGAAGTCGAGGTGATCGACCTGCGCTCCCTGATGCCGTACGATAAGGTGGCGATTTTCTCGTCGGCGGAGAAGACCGGGCGGGTCCTGGTCGTCCACGAGGACGTGAAGACACTGGGCATGGGGGCGGAGCTGTCGGCCGTCATCACCGAGGAGCGCTTCGAGTTCCTCGACGCGCCCGTGACGCGCCTGACGTATCCGGACACGCACTGCCCGTTCGCGCAGAACCTCGAGCACTACAACCTGCCGAACACGGACACCATCACAGATGCGTTGAGGAAGCTTGCGGCCTACTAGACAGGAGACCGCGATTCGGGATCGTCAGAATGAGCCGCCGGGGGGGTGACCGCGAGCGGGGCTGCCCCGCCCGCGCCGCAGGCCCGACGGCCGTGACGAGCGTGGTTCGGGCCGAGCACGGGTGGGGCTGCTCGTGGGCAGGACCCGCCGGCGCAGTCGCCGAAGGCGACGCCGAATCGCGGTCTCCCGTCCAGGGTCGAACGGGCCGGGTGGAGCAGATCGAACAGACAACGCGTGCCCGCCAACAAGGCCGGGAAATGAGGGGGTAGAACATGATCCGCGTTCCACGAATCGCAGGAGTCCTCGTCCTCGGTTTCCTGCTGGTCGCCATGGGTGTGATCGGCGCGGCGCGTCCGGAGGCCCAGTCGGCGGAGGCCGAGCGCATCCGCGAGGCCACGATCGTGCTGCAGGAGATCATGAACGCGCCCGACCATGCCATTCCGAACAGCCTCGCCGGCAGGGCCGAGGGCGTCGCCGTCTTTCCCAATCTGCTGAAGGGCGGGTTCATTTTTGGCGGCCAGTGGGGGCGCGGCGTGATCAGCGCCCGCATCCCCGAGAAGGGCACGTGGTCGTCGCCCGCGTTCGTGACGATCGCCGGCGGCAGTTTCGGCGCGCAGATTGGCGGCCATGCCGTCGACCTTGTGTTGATCATCATGGATCGACGGGGCCTGAGCCAGCTGCTCCGCAACCAGTTCAAGATCGGCGTCGACGCCGCGGCCGCCGCCGGCCCCGTCGGCCGCGCCGCGGAGGCCTCGACCGATATCCTGCTGCGCGCCCAGATCCTGAGCTACTCGCGGACGCGCGGGCTCTTCGCCGGCGTGACGGTCAACGGCTCGATCGTCAAGGAGGATCGGAACGCGAACGGGCGGTTCTACGGCGAGCGGTTCCGCACGAGCGAAATCCTGCTCGACGGCCGTGGCGGCACGCCGGAATCGGTGCCCGCCTGGCGGGACGCGCTGATCAAGTACTTTTAGCGAAGCTCCCGCTCAAACCGCCGAGCTACAGGTGGACCGAGCGGCGGCGGATCTTCGCTAATAGCGGGCCGGCGGAACGGCGCGACCCAGGAGATCGCCGAGCGCGGCGCCGAGATCCGGGAATCGGAACGTGAAGCCGAGGGCTGACGCCCGGGCGGGCAGCACGCGCTGGCTGCAGAGGAGCAGCCCGTCAGCCATCTCGCCCAGCGCCAGCCTGATCGCGATGGCCGGCGCCGGCATGACGCTCGGGCGGCGCAGCACCTGTCCGAGGATGCGCGCGAACTCGGCGTTCGTGACGGGGTTGGGGGCCGTCAGGTTGAGCGGCCCTTCGACCGCTTCAGTGACCAGGGCCCACCGCACCAGGCTCACCCAGTCCTCGCGGTGAATCCACGACATGTACTGGCGCCCGGATCCCAGTGGGCCGCCAGCGAAGAACCGGAACGGGCGCAGCATCGACGGCAGCACGCCCTCGCGCGGGTCGAGCACGAGCCCGCTGCGGACCAGCACGAGCCGCTGCACGGCCGGCAGCGCCTCACAGGCTCCGCGTTCCCACCGCACGCAGACGTCGGCGAGAAAATCGCGTCCGGCCCCGGACTCCTCGGTGAGAATCTCGTCTCCACGCGACCCGTAGTACCCCTGCGCCGATCCGCTGATGAACACGTGCGGTGGTTTCGTCGTGGCCTTGATCGCCGCGACCAGGCTGCGGGTGGCCAGCACCCGGCTGTCGCGGATGCGCGCTTTCCGGGCGGCGGACCAGCGCCCCGCGCCGATGGACTCGCCGGCCAGGTTCACGACGGCGTCGGCGCCGTCGAGAGCCGCCGCCCACGGGCCGACCGTGCCGTCAGGCAACCAGGGGATGCGGGCGGGCGAGGGGGCGTTCGGCGGCTCGGCAGGTCCCTGGGCGCCAGCCGTGCGTGGGCCGGGAGCCTGGCGGCCCAGGATCGTGACGAGGTGACCCTCGGCTGCCAGCGTATCCGTGAGCGCGCGGCCGAGAAACCCGGAACCGCCGGCTATTGTGATTCTCATCCGCTCCTCGTCGACTGGTGTCACCACGTGCAGCGCACGCCGGCAAACGGGCCGAACCACAAGGGCTGGACGCTCAGACGCGTGCGGCTCCTTGCGGGCGGCGCGCGATCCGAGAAGACCAGGTGCGGCACAACCACGCCCAACGCGGTACCCACGCCGGCGCCGGCCAACACGTCCGTCAGATGGTGCTGATCGGCGGCAATCCGGAGGTAGCCGACGGCCGCGGCGGCCGGCAGGCCGATCCGCCAGAGCCATCGGGCCCGGCCGTAGCGGCGCAGCGTCGCCACGCGCGCGGCGGAGACCGCGAGCGCGAACGCCGTAGCCGTGTGATCGGAGCTGAACGAGAGATTGTCGCCGGAACCGGATGGCACGTCGGTGGGCTGCCCCAGCGCCCGGGCGTGTGCGTAGGGGCGCTGGCGCGCGGTGAGATACTTGAGGGCCTGCGTGGCGTTGGCTGCGAGGACCGCCGCCTCGGCGATCACGAGCGCGTCGATCTTCGCGTCCGGGCCATGGCCGTCTGCTCGCGCGGCCCAGTAGTCCAGGCCGATGGCCGCGGCTGGGATGACGCCGAGCGCAAGCACGCTGCTGGTGGTGTCCGCCGTCCCGGCGTGATTCCAGCGCCACCAGTCGCGCACGCGGCGGTCGAGGCCGTTCAAGGCGTCGGTCCCGTCGGCGTGCACGTCGCACCAGCGGCACGCGGCTGGCGCGAGACGCGACTGCAGCGCGCCGGAGGCGATCAGCGCGCCTGCCCCGGCAGCGAGGATCACGCCGTGGATGCGGAGCCTGGCCGGCTGCGGCCTGTCGTCGGCCTCGGCCGCTCGGCTGCGGTCGCTAGTCGTCGGGTCCTGGGCGGCTGCGGGGCGTGGGACGCCGGCGGTCGCGAGGAGCGCGCAGCCGGAGACAACGAGCAGCCGTACCAGCGGACGGCCGAGGAGTGTAGCCATGTGCGTTCGGCACCCCCGGATGGCACCGTGCCGGGGGCCGGCGGGCATCATTATACCGGCGGTGTTGTTCCCGGTCCCGCTCGTGTTCGGTGGCGGCCGCGGCTGGGGCTGGCGGCGGGCCGACGGATCGGGTGGGGCTGCGCCCCGCTTGACGGGTGCGCCGGCAGAGTGTTAACTAAATAGTTAGTTAGTCAGCC
>Ga0315296_10000945_pt1 | contig 25808 bp, 14 predicted proteins | sample YL17G14_18_MG_FD_203921 | JGI IMG/M metagenome (GOLD analysis project Ga0315296, IMG submission 203921) | Sediment microbial communities from Yellowstone Lake, YNP, Wyoming, USA - YL17G14_18 | ecosystem: Environmental > Aquatic > Freshwater > Lake > Sediment | place: USA: Wyoming | collected... | reverse complement strand
TGATGGCCACGATGTTCCGGCGCCGGTCGATGCCGCTGACGTTGCCGAAGGTCAGGATGACCAGACCCGACTTCGTCAGCTCCAGGTTGGCATTAAAGACGGCTTCCTTGAGTTCGGTCAGCATGGCGATTATCTCCGCTGGCGGTCCTTGATGGCCAGGAGTTCCTTCATGACGTGGTAGAGACCGCCGCTCCACTCCTTCGTTCCGAACGCGTCGTGGAGCTCCCGGTAGAGGCCGTAGAGCTCGAGGTAGACCTTGTGGTTGGCGGGGTTCGGCCGATAGGCCGTTTTACGCAGGCCGCCCATCGCGGCCTGGGCCTCGGCGAACGAGTCGTGTCCGCCGCCCTTCCGGCCCGCGACCACCGCCCCGGCCATGGCCGCGCCCAAGGCGCAGGTCTGGGCCGAACGGGCGACCTTCATCTCGAGGCCGGTCACGTCGGCGTAGATCTGCATGACCAGCGGGTTCTTCTCGGCGATGCCGCCGCAGTTGACGACATCGCGGATCTTGACCCCGAACTCCTCGAAACGGCGGATGATGGTCAGGGCCCCGAAGGCGGTGGCCTCGAAGAGGGCCCGGTAGATCTCCTCAGGCCGGGTGCGGAGCGTCATCCCGACCAGGAGCCCGGTCAGGCGCTGGTCGACGAGGACGGTCCGGTTGCCGTTGTGCCAGTCGAGGGCGAGGAGGCCCGACTCGCCGGGCTTGAGGGCGGCGGCCTTGCGGGTCAGGGCGGCATGGGAGCCCTTCTTCGGCCCGCCCGGCTCGATCTCGTTGACGAACCAGTTGAAGATGTCGCCGACGGCCGACTGCCCGGCCTCGAGACCGAGATATCCCGGCAGGACCGAGCCGTCGACGATGCCGCAGAGCCCGGGCACGTCGGGGAGCCGCTTCGAGGCGGGCCAGACGCAGATGTCGCAGGTGCTCGTGCCGATGATCTTGACGAAGCGGCCCGTCTCGACCCCGGAGCCGACACCGCCGAGGTGGGCGTCGAAGGAGCCGACGGCGACGGGGATGCCGGGACGCAGGCCGAGCTTTTTGGCCCATTCTTTGGTCAGGCCGCCGGCGGCGACGTCGGCGGTGTAGGTCTTGTGATAGAGGCGGTCGCGGAGCTCGGCCAGCCTCGGGTCGAGCTTGGCCAGGAACGCCTTGGCCGGCAGTCCGCCCCAGCGGTCGTTGAACATCGCCTTGTGGCCGGCCGCGCACCGGCTCCTTTTCATCCTGACGGGGTCGGCGATCCCGGTGAGCACGGCCGGGATATAATCGGCGCACTCGACCCACGAATAGGCGGCCGCGGCAACCTTCGGGTCGGTCCTCAGGCAGTGGAGGATCTTGCTCCAGAACCACTCGGAGGAATAGGTGCCGCCGCACTTGGCCAGGTATTCGGGGTGCTCGGCGGCGGCCAGGGCGGTGATCTCCGCGGCTTCGGCGTAGCCGGTGTGGTCCTTCCAGAGCCAGGCGCGGGCGTTAGGGTTCTTCTTGAATTCCTTGTAGAGGGCCAGCGCCTTGCCGGCCCGGTCGACGGGCAGGGGGGTCGAGCCCGTCGTGTCGACGCCGATGCCGGCGATGCCCTCCGGCTTGAAGTCCCGGCTTTTTTTCTTCGCTTCGGCGATGGCCTCGGGGACCGCCTTTTCGATGCCCAGGATCCAGTCGGCCGGGTTCTGCCGGGCCAGGTTGGAGTCCTTCGGGTCGAGGAGAATGCCCGCCGCGCCGCTCGGGTAGCTGAAGATGGCCGTGCCGACCTCGGCGCCGTTCCCGACATCGACGATGAGGGCACGAACGGAATTCGTGCCGAAATCGAGGCCGAGGGAGAACTTGGCGTTTTTCATGACGGTCAACCTCCGCAAGAGCGCGATCGCCGGCTGTTGCCAGCCAATATTATACCCACCGGGGGGGCTGGGGCAAATCCCAGTCGGCCGAAACGCATCGCGCTGAAAGAGGGACAGTCCCCTTGGGGCTGCCACATAGGGGACTGTCCCTCTTCAATCATTTAAAATATAATATATCAGCAACAACATAATTCCGGACAGGGGAGGAGCTATGAAGATCCGTCCATATGCACCCGCCGCCGTCGCGGCCGCGCTCCTATTCATCCTGGCGGCCGGGCACGCCCAACAGGTCCCGGACCGCTTCACCGAGGATCTCTTAAAGAGCTTTACCTATCGGGCGCTCGGACCCTACCGGGCGGGCTCCTGGGTGACAAGCTTCGCCGTGCCGGCGATCCCGGCCCGCGACCACCTCTACACGCTCTATGTCGGGACGCGGAACGGCGGCGTCTGGAAAACCGTCAACAACGGAACGACCTTCGAGCCCATCTTCGACGCGCAGCCGAAGCTCTCGATCGGCGACGTGGCCGTGGCCCCGTCCGACCCGAACGTCGTCTGGGTCGGGACAGGCGAGGCCTACTGCGCCCGGAGCTCGAACTCGGGCGACGGCGTCTGGAAGTCCGTCGACGCGGGCAAGACCTGGACGAACATGGGCCTCGCGGATTCGCACCACATCGCCCGCGTCCTCATCCACCCGACGAACCCCGACATCGTCTACGTCGCGGCCATGGGCCACCTGTTCTCCGCCAACGCCGAGCGCGGCGTCTTCAAGACGGCCGATGGCGGTAAGACCTGGCAGAAAGTCCTTTACGTCAACGAAAAGATCGGCGCCGTTGACCTGGTCATGGTCTGGTCGACGCCCGAGGTCCTCTACGCGGCGATGTACGACAAGGTCCGCCTGCCCTGGCATTATGAGCTCGGCGGCCCGGAGAGCGCGATCTACAAGACGCCCGACGCCGGAAAGAGCTGGAGCCGCCTCGGCGGCGGCCTGCCGACGGGGCGGATCGGCCGGATCGGCCTCGACGTCTATCAGAAAAATCCCGAGATCCTCTATGCCGTCGTCGAGAACGGCAACCGCAGGTCCGCGACGGCCGAGGAGGCCGAGCAGGACAAGCGCCGCGGCGCCGCGCCTGCGCCCCGGACGGCGGGCAACGAAGTCTTCCGCACGGACGACGGCGGGAAGTCCTGGCGCAAGGTCAATGCCGGCTCCGAGGCGGCCCTCAACAAGGCCCCCTATTCCTTCAACCAGCTTCGCCTCGACCAGAACGACCCGGAGACCGTTTATATCACCGGCCAGTCCTTGGCTTCGACCAACGACGGCGGCAAGACTTGGAAGGGGCTCGGCTGGCCGTCCGACGGGGTCATGCCCCGGGCTTTCGGCGACTGGCGGGCCATGTGGGTCGACCCGCTCGATTCGAACCGCCTCATCTTCGGCTCGGACGGCGGCGTCAACATCTCCTACGACCGGGGCAAGACGAGCCATCACGCCTACAACCTGCCGTTGACCGAGTTTTACGCCGTCGGCGTTGACATGGAGGATCCGTACAACATCTACGCCGGCCTGCAGGACCACGATTCGTGGAAAGGTCCGTCGAACGGCTGGGCCGGCGAGATCTCGCTCTCCGACTGGGTGACGGTCGGCGGCGGTGACGGCATGTACAATTGCGTCGACCCGACCGACTCGCGCTGGCTCTACAACAACCGCGAGATGGGGGCGATGTGGCGGCTCGACCAAAAAACAGGCGTCCAGACATCCATCACGCCGACGCGCCCGTCCGGACGGCCGCCCCTGCGCTTCAACTGGACGCCGCCGATCGCCCTGTCGCCGCACAACCCGGCCATCGTCTACACCGGCGCCCAAGTCGTCTTTCGCTCCCTCGACCGCGGCGACAACTGGCAGGAGACGAGCCCCGACCTGACGACGAACGAAGACGCGAAACAGCACGGCGAAGGCTTCATCTCCTACTGCACGCTGACGACGCTGGCCGAGTCCCCCGTCGCGCCCGGCATCATCTGGGCGGGCTCGGACGACGGCAAGGTCCAGGTGACCCGGGACGGCGGGGCGACCTGGACCGACCGCACGGCGAAGCTCGCCGCGGCCGGCGGGCCGGCCAACTTCTGGACGAGCCGCGTCTTCCCCTCGCCCGCCGCCGCGGGGACGGCGTTCGTGACCAAGACCGGCTGGCGCCTTGACGACTACCGCGTCTCGATCCACAAGACGACCGACTTCGGCGAGACGTGGACGTCGATAGCCGGGAATCTGCCGGGCGGGAAGCCCGTCAATGTCATCATCCAAGACCGCCGCAACCCCGACCTCCTCTTCATCGGGACGGAGTGGGGCGTCTACGTCACCCTCGACGGCGGGAAGAAGTGGCTGCCGTTCAAGGCCAATATGCCCTCGGTCAAGATCACCGACATGGTCATCCATCCCCGCGAGAACGACCTGGTCGTGGCCACGTACGGCCGGGGCGCCTACGTCGCCGACATCACCCCGCTCCAGGAGATGACGGCGGCCGTCTTGGAAGAGGACGTGCACCTCTTCGACGTCGAGCCGAGGACCCAGCGCGCGACCGGCGGCATCGGCAACTACCAGCTCCTCGGCGACAGCCATCTCTTCACGCCCAACGAGCCGAACGCCTTCGCCATCAACTATTATCTCAAGGCCGGGACGGCAGGCCCGGTCAAGATTACGGTGGCCGACCCTTACGGGACGGTCCTGGCCGAGCTCACGGGCAAAGGCGAAGCCGGGCTGAACAGCGTCCTCTGGGGCATGCGGGCCCAGAGGCCCGGCCAGAAGCCGGCCCGCTTTCCGGGCATGGGCGGCGGGGGTTTGGCGGCGCCCGGAGAGTATGTCGTCACGCTCGAGGCCGGCGGCAAGACCCTGACCAAGAAGACGAGGATCCGTTATCGCCAAGGCTGGACCGCGGGTCCCATCCCGGTCATCATCCATTAGGGCGCACGACGCGGGCCGGGACGGGGGCTCTTCTAAGGGGGCCTCATGCGGGTGACTTCGGACAAAGGAGTGCCAGATGGCTAAAACCGGCCGGACAGCGACCTTGACGGCGGCCATCTTAGTGGTTTTGTCCGTCTCCCTTGCAGCGGCAGCCGAAAAAAAAGACTACCCGATCACTCCCGTTCCGTTCACCGCCGTGAAGATAACGGACGGATTCTGGGCGCCGCGGATCGAGACGAACCGCACGGTCACCATCCCGGCGATCTTCCGGAAGTGCGAGGAGACCGGGCGGATCGACAACTTCGCCATCGCCGGCGGGCTCTTGAAGGGCGAGTACAAGGGCGAGCGCTACAACGACACGGACGTCTACAAGACGATCGAGGGTGCCTCGTATTCGCTCATGGTCCATCCCGACCCAGAGCTCGAGCGCTATCTCGACGGCGTCATCGCCAAGATCGCCGCGGCCCAGGAGCCGGACGGCTACCTCTACACGCCGCGTACGGCAAGCCCCGGCAGGCTCCAGCCTGGCATCGGCGCCGAACGGTGGGCGGAGCTGGCCATAAGCCACGAGCTCTACAACGCCGGGCATCTCTACGAGGCGGCCGCGGCCCACTTCATGGCCACGGGGAAGCGCACGCTTCTCGACGTCGCCCTCAAGAACGCCGACCTCGTCGCCCGGACGTTCGGGCCGGAGCCCGGGAAACAGCAGGGCTTTCCCGGCCACCAAGAGATCGAGCTGGCCCTGGTCAAGCTCTACCGCCTGACAAGGAAGGCGGCCTATCTCGACCTGGCGAAATATTTTCTCGACCAGCGGGGACACGGCGTCAAGCTCATCCAATACCCGCCCGGGAACCGCTTCGCCATCTACAACGACCCGACCCAGATCCAAGCCCACAAGCCCGTCCTGGAGCAGGACGAGGCGGTCGGGCACGCCGTGCGCCTGACCTACATGGCCTCGGGCCTGGCCGACGTCGCGGCCTTGACCGGGGACCGCGCTTATTTCGACGCCGTCCGCAAGCTTTGGGAGAACGTCGTCGAGAAAAAGATGTACCTGACGGGAGGGGTCGGGTCGCGGCACGACCGGGAGAGGTTCGGCGATGATTACGAACTGCCCAACCTCACCGGCTACCTTGAAACGTGCGCCTCGATCGGGATGGCCTTCTGGAACCAGCGCATGTTCCTGCTGACGGGAGACGCGGCCTATCTCGACGTCATGGAACGGGTGATGTACAACGGCGTCCTCTCCGGCGTCTCGCTCGACGGCACGCTCTTTTTCTATCCCAATCCGCTCGAGTCGGACGGAAAATACAAGTTCAATAAAGGGCGGGCCGGACGGTCGCCGTGGTTCGGCGTCGCCTGTTGCCCTGGCAACATCAGCCGCTTCCTGCCGTCGGTGCCGGGTTATGTCTACGCGACTCGGGACGATATCCTCTACGTCAACCTGTTCATCGCCGGCGAGGCGAAGGTCGACCTGGCGGGAAGGAAGGTGAGCGTCAAGCAGGAAACCCGCTATCCCTGGGATGGGACGATTTGGCTCACGGTCGAACCGGAGAGAAAGGAGAAGTTCGCTCTCCATATCCGCGTTCCCGGATGGGCCCGGAACCAACCCGTACCGATGGACCTCTATCGATACGAGGGGCGCGGCGACTCCAAAGTCTCGATCCGGGTCAACGGCAAGGCCGTCCCTCTGGACATGGACAAGGGCTTCGCCCGGATCCGGCGGGTCTGGAAAAAGGGGGATAGGATCGAAGTCGTTTTCCCGATGGAGGCGCGTCGGGCCGTCGCCCATCCGTCGGTCAAGGACGATGAAGGTTTCGTCGCCGTCGAGCGCGGACCCCTCGTCTATTGCGCTGAAGCCCCCGACAACGGCGGCCGGGCGCTCGGGATCGTCCTGCCCGGGAGGACGGTCCTCAACGCCGAGTACCGGCCAGATTTGCTGGGAGGCGTCGCTGTGCTCACGGGAGAGGCGCTCGCCGCCGAGCCGGCTGCGGTCACACGGATCGGCGATTACGCCAGGAAGGACGCCGCCGCCGACGACGAGGAGGAGGCTCCGCCTGCTGCCCGCCGCTTGCTCGTGCCCAGCGCCGCGCAAATGCCTTGCCGCTTGGTGCTCATTCCTTATTACGCCTGGGCCCACCGCGGCGACGGTGAAATGACCGTCTGGCTGTTCAATTAGATTTGGTGATTTTAGTTATGTGTCACCGAAATAAAGGAGGTCGACGATGAAGTCCCCGATAAGAAACCTGGCCTTCGCGGCCCTGACGCTCGGCATTCTGTCCTGCACGGCCGGTCCCAAGGCCGACTACCCGGCCGCGCCCGTGCCCTTCACCGACGTCCACCTCACCGACGCGTTCTGGGCGCCCCGCCTCGAAACGAACCGTGCCGTGACCATCCCTCACAACTTCAAGCAGGGCGAGGACACGAAACGGGTCAAGAACTTCGAACTGGCCGCGGCCGCTCAGGCCGGGGCCGCGGACCTCAAGTTCTGCACGGTCTACCCCTTCGACGATTCCGACGTCTACAAGGTCATCGAAGCGGCCTCCTACTCCCTGGCGACCCACGCCGACTCGGAGATGGAGAAGTACATCGACGGGCTCGTCGCCAAGATCGCCGCCGCTCAGGAACCCGACGGCTACCTCTACACGTCCCGGACGATCGGCGGCCCGCCTCCCCAGAGCTGGCTGGGCAAGGAGCGCTGGTCGAATCTCTACATGAGCCACGAGCTTTACAACCTCGGCCATCTCTACGAGGCGGCCGTCGCCCACTTCCAGGCGACGGGCAAGAAGAACCTGCTGGCCATCGCCCTCAAGAGCGCCGACCTCGTGGCCAAGGAGTTCGGCCCCGGCAAGCGGACCAACCCTCCCGGCCACGAAGAGATTGAAATCGGCCTGGTCAAGCTCTATCGGGCCACCGGCAAGACGAAATACCTCGACCTGGCCAAGTTCTTCATCGACGCCCGCGGCAAGACGGAAGGCCGCATCCCCTACGGCCGCGAGGGCCGCAAACAGCTGCTCTATGGCGAATACGCCCAGGACGACAAGCCTTTCGTCGAGCAGACGACGGCCGTCGGGCACGCCGTCCGGGCCGGCTACCTCTACGCCGGCGCGGCCGACGTCGCCGCCCTGACCGGGAACCAGGCCTACGTCGCGGCCCTCGACAAGATCTGGGCCGACGTCGTCGGGACCAAGCTCTACATCACCGGCGGCATCGGCGCGGCCGGCGCCTGGGAAGGCTACGGCCCGGCCTACCGCCTGCCGAATGCCAGCGCCTACGCCGAAACCTGCGCTAACATCGCCACCTTCCTCTGGAACTCCCGCATGCTCCGACTGGAGCTCGACGCCAAGTACGCCGACGTCATGGAGCGCATCCTCTATAACGGCGTCCTCTCCGGCATCTCGCTCTCCGGGGACAAGTTCTTCTACCCGAATCCCCTGACGTCCTACGGCCAGCACGAGCGAACGCCCTGGTTCACCTGCGCCTGCTGTCCGCCGAACGTCGCTCGCGTCCTCGCTTCCGTGCCCGGGTATTTCTACGCGGCCTCCGGGGACAAGGTCTACGTCAACCTCTTCGCCCAGGGGACAGGCAAGCTCCGGGCGGGCGGGACGGACCTGGAGGTTGTCCAGACGACCGAGTACCCCTGGAAAGGCGATGTCCGCATCGAGGTCAAGCCGGATAAGGCGGCGGAGTTCACTCTGTGCGTCCGCGTCCCGGGGTGGGCCCTGAACCGTCCCGTCCCCTCGGATCTTTATTCGTATCCGGAAGCGGCCGAAGGAGTGCCATCGCTCAAGGTCAACGGCGAGGCCGTGGAACTCAAGGTCGAGAAGGGCTATGCCCTCGTCAGCCGGACGTGGCAAGCCGGTGACGTCGTCGAACTTTCCCTGCCCATGCCCGTCCGGCGGGTCTCGGCCAACGAGGCCGTCGAGGAAGACAGCGGTCGCGTCGCCGTCGAGCGGGGTCCGCTCGTCTACTGCGCCGAGTGGTTGGACAACGACGGCCGGGTTTCTAACCTCGTCCTGGCCGACGGCTCGCCGCTCGTCGCCGAGACGCGGCCCGACCTCCTCAACGGGGTCGTCGTCATCAAGGGCGAGGCCGAGGCCTTGAACGAGAAGGGCGGCAGGATCATCACCGAAAAGAAAGCCGTCACCCTCATCCCGTATTACGCCTGGGCCAACCGGGGCAAGGGCGAGATGACCGTCTGGCTCGCCCGCGACGCGTCGAAAGCCCGCATCGCCCGCGAGCCCGGGCTCTCGGCCAAGGCCAAGGTCACTGCCTCCGAACGGGCCGTCAACCCGCGCCGCGTCAACGACCAGTTCGAGCCCGAAGGCTCGGATGACGCCGCGAGCTACATGCACTGGTGGCCGAAGAAGGGGACCTCGGAGTGGATCGACTACACGTTCGAAGCGCCCGCGCGCCTGTCCGAAGCTTCCGTCTACTGGTTCGACGACACGGGCGGCGGCGAGTGCCGCGTGCCGGCTTCGTGGCGCATCCTCTACAAGTCCGGTGAAGACTGGCTTCCGGTCAAGGCCGCCGGAGAATACGCCGTGGCTAAGGACGCCTGGAACACGGTGAAATTCGCGCCGGTCCGGACGTCGGCCCTGCGCCTCGAGGTCCAGATGCAGAAGGACTGGTCCGCCGGCGTCCACGAGTGGAAGATTAAATAGCCGTGAGCGCGACCACACTCGCGGAGCGTTTATATTTTACGAGGCGCTCCTTGGGAGTCTGATCCGCCGGAAAAAATTAAGGTTCTTCTCCTGATTTCGCGGAACCACGGCAGTGAATACCGCCCCTTTCCCCCCGGCCCCCGGGAACCAGTCCCGGCGGTTCCCCCATCGCCAAGCGATAGGCCCCCCTCCGCTACGGAAGTCTTCAGGGCGGCATTCACTGTCGTAGGATCTTCCCCGAACTCAGGAGAAGAGCCAATAAAAAGGACTGCTGGAAGAAGAGGGAGGCATGAAAGTTGACAAGATGCACAAATGTGCATATAATCTCATGCGTTATCATTGGGCAGGAACAAGGCCGACCGAAATTTCCGAAAACATGGCGTTTACTTTGCCGACGCGGTCTCGATTTTTTCGGACGATCTTGCCGTGACCATCGAGGATGATTGCTCGGAGGAAAGACGATGGGTGACGTTGGGCTGCGATCTCTTCGGCCGGACGCTGGTGGTGGTCTATGACTGGCGTGGCAATGAGATCAGGATCATTTCGGCGAGAAAGGCCAACCCGAAAGAACGCAGACAATACGAGAAGACAACATGAGAAAAACCTATGATTTCAGCCTAGGAAAAGGGGGAGCTGTGGTCCCGATCCCCGCGGGAAAGACGAGGATTACCATCCGCCTGAACAATGAGGTCCTTGAATGGTTCCGCTCGCAAGTCGAAGCTAGAGGCGGCGGCAGTTATCAAGGCATGATCAACGACGTCCTCAAAGAGCATGTTCGGCGAGGGGGCGAAGCGCTGGAGCGCTACCTGAGGCGTATTATCCGGGAGGAGCTGCGCAATAAGGATTCCCGGAGCCAAGCCTTCCCGATTCCCCAGGACCGGACGTAATAACGGACGGGCGGGCGATAGGGATGGCAGCCGACCTTGTAGGCTGGAGTATTCCCTTATGACAAAGGGTAGTGCCCGGCCTGAAGGAGCCTGAAGAAACAGCGGGAGCAGGCCTCGAGATCGCTCGCGGCGTCATGGGCCCCCTGATAGGAGCGGCCGAACACATAGATGTGCAGCTCCTCGAGGGTCGGCCACTTGAAACCGAACCCGCCCGGCCTGGGCAAACGGCAGACCTCGGTCGTCGACTTCATCGTGCAGATGCCGGGGATCTCCAGGAACTGGAGGGGCTTCTTCAGCCGGACGAGCTCGGCCCCGAGCACTCCGCAATCATAATCCAGGTTATGGGCGACGAGTGTCGTCCCCGGCTGTCCGGCCGCCTCCAGGAACTCGCCCAGGACCTCGGCTAACCCTCTCCCCACGCGAAGTGCCCGCGCGTGCGTGATGCCATGGATCCTCGTCGCGTCAATCGGGATTTCGAATCCGTCCGGCCGGATGATGTGGCATCGGGCGTCTTCGGGATTTCCTCGGAGGTCATAGCGCCCCCAGGCGATCTGAACGAGGTGGGGCCAGCCGTCGACGTCGTCCGGCGAAAAATACCGGCTCCGGGGCAATCCCGTCGTCTCACAATCGAAGAACAGGAACTTGCGATTCTGCGCGCGCATGGTTTCCGCGGTCCAGACTTAAGGGATACTCGGACCCGGGCCCGGTGTCAAGACGAAAAGACGGGGCAGAAAAGCCCTGGCGGCGTTGACAGAGGTCCGGAGCCGATGTACATTCCTTTCCGCCGTCCATACCCCATCGGCGATGAAGCCCGGGGCCGACGGCCGACTGGACCGGAAAGGAGGAGTCATGAACACGCCCCGCGAGCATTCCGCATCTCCGCTGGCCCTTTTTATCGCCTGCGGACTCTTGCTTTCGTTCGTATCTTGCAGGACCGGTGGACCGCAGGCCGGGGACGAACTGGCCGGGGTCACCCAGTTCGTGGCCAACGGCTCGTTCGAAGAGATGGACGGCGAGAATCCCAAGGGCTGGCGGCCGCGGAGCTGGCAAAGGGGCGGCGGAGCAGAGTTCGCCCTCGAAGCCACCGGACGGACGGGTGGCCGGAGTGTCAGGATCTCCTCCGAAAAAGGCGCCGACGCCTCGTGGCTCGCGACCGTCCCCGTCAGGCCGTATTCGCGCTATAGGCTGAGCGGCTGGGTCAAGACCCAGGACCTCGTCCCCGGCCCGGGCCGGGGTGTCCAGATCAATATCAATGGCGAAGAGGAATGGCGGACACCGCCGGTCACGGGCACCCAGGACTGGACCAAGGTCGAGGTCGAGTTCGACGCCGGCGCCAACGACGCCCTCGAGGTGACGTGCTTGTTCGGCGGCTGGGGCCGGGCGACAGGGAAGGCCTGGTTCGACGACATCGAGCTCACGCGGCTCTCGGGCCGGGAACTCGGCCAGCCCAAGGTCACGATCGACACCGAAAAAGCCGGGAAGCCCATATCCAAGTACATCTACGGCCAGTTCATCGAACACCTGGGCCGCTGCATTTACCAGGGCATCTGGGCCGAGATGCTCGAGGACCGCAAGTTCTTCTATGCCGTGGGCGAGGGCGAGTCGCCCTGGCAGGCTATCGGCGAAGCGAGCCTCGTCAAGATGGACAAAGTCAAGCCCTTCGCCGGCGAGCACACGCCTCGCGTGACGCTCAGCGGGAAAGGGCCGGGAGGGATCATTCAGGAGGCGCTGGCGCTCGTCGAGGGCAAAGAATATGTGGGCCGGGTCGTCCTTGCCGGCGACCCGAGCGCCGCGCCGGTCGACGTCAGCCTCGTCTGGGGCGATGGGCCCGACGCCCGCCAGAGGCTTGCCGTCAAAGCGATCGGCCGCGACTACAAGACGTTCCCCTTCACCTTCAAGGCCGGCGCTTCGACCGAAAACGCCCGCCTCGAAATTACCTCGTCGGGCCGGGGCTCGTTCAAGGTCGGGACGGCTTCGATCATGCCTGCCGAAAATGTCGAAGGCTTCCGGCCAGAAGTCCTGGCCTTGCTCAAGGAGCTCGACTCGCCGGTCTACCGTTGGCCCGGCGGCAATTTCGTCAGCGGATACGACTGGCGCGACGGCATCGGCGACCGCGACAGGCGTCCACCGCGCAAGAACCCGGCCTGGTCGGGCGTCGAGCACAACGACGTCGGCGTCCACGAATACCTCGACCTCATCCGGCTCATCGGCTCCGAAGCCTACATCACCGTCAACAGCGGGCTGGGCGACGTCGTCATGGCCCTCGAGGAGCTCGAATACGTCAACAGCGTGCCCGATTCGAAAATGGGCAAGCTCCGGGCGGCGAACGGCCATCCCGCGCCATGGGGCGTCAAGTTCTGGGCCATAGGCAACGAGATGTACGGCGACTGGCAGCTCGGCCATATCCCCCTCTCCGACTACGTCAAGAAGCACACCCAGTACGCCGTGGCTATGAAGGCCATGGACCCGTCCGTCCAGGTCGTCGCCGTGGGCGCCGTCGGCCGCTGGAGCGAGACGATGCTGGCCGAGGCCTCGAACCACATGGACCTCATCAGCGAGCACTTCTACGTCGGGCACAAGCCGGGGCTCCTCAGCCACGTCAACCAGATGCCGACCGAGGTCCGCCGGATCGCCGAAGCCCACCGGAAATACCGCGCCACGATCCCGACGCTCAAGGGGAAAGATGTCCCTGTCGCCCTCGACGAGTGGAACTACTGGTACGGACCGCACGTTTACGGCGAGCTCGGCACCCAGTATTTCCTGGAGGATGCGCTCGGCGTCGCCGCCGCCCTCAACGAATACGCCCGGCAGAGCGATGTCTTCTTCATGGCCAACTACGCCCAGACGGTCAACGTCATCGGGGCCATCAAGACCTCGAAGACGGCGGCCGTGCTCGATACGACGGGGGTCATCCTGGCGCTCTACCGGAAGCGCTTCGGGACGGTCCCGGTCGCGGTCACGGGGGCGCCCGAGCCGCTCGACGTCATGGCCTGCTGGAAGGACGAGACGAAAAGCGTCTTGACCCTGTCGATCGTCAACCCGACGAAGAAGACGATGGCGCTCAGGCTCGATGCCGGAAAGCTCACTCTTCCCAAGACGGCCAGGTTCTTCCTCGTCGGCGGCCTTGACCCGAGGGCCTGCAACGTGCCAGGCCTGCCGCCGGCCGTCGCGGTGCATGAAACAGAGGCCGCCCCGTTCGGCAAAAGGCTGATGGTACCGCCCATCAGCGTCTCGCTTTATGAGGTCGCCGTTCGCTAATCTCTTCTGACGAAACACAGGTGGCGGACTCGGCCGGCGTAGACAAGAAAGCCGTCGACGCGGCCGGAGCCGTCCCGGGTGAACCGGAGCACATCGCCGTCCCCTTCGAAAGCGTCCGCGTAGACGGGCGTGAGCTCGAACCGCTGGGCCGGACGGAAGCGGACCTTGAGCTTGCCCCCATCGACGTACATCGTGTAGGTCGTGTCGATCTCTTCACTGTGGTATGTCCCGGCATAGGCCTCGAGATCGGCCGGCTTCGGCGCGAAGGGGGGAACGGCCTCCCATAGCCGCGGCTTGGAGCGCCCGTCCGAGTCCCGCATTCTGAGGGGAGAGCCGGCCGGGCCGGGCTCGAACGCCGCCTGCCGCGACCCGTCGGCCGTGGAGAACGTGGTCCCGGAGAGGGGGACGACCGCCTGCCCGCTGATCCGGAGGGTCTTGCCGTCTTTATCGAGCTCGACGCGCATCGCGGCGTCGGTCAGCGGCTCCCGGTAGACGCCGACATATTTCTTGAGCGTTTCGGCGGGGACGACCGCGGCGACGGGCTTGGCCGGCTCCTTGAGCTTCCCGGCGAGGTAGATGTCGGCGACCTCGTGGGCCAGGCGGGCTGGCCCGGACGCCGTCACGTTGCTCAAGACGGCGATCGACAGGCGCGCTTCCGGGAAACGGGCCAGGAACGTCTGATAACCGGCCGTCGATCCGCCGTGGCTGACCTCGCGCAGACCCTTGTACGTCGTCACGACCAGGCCCTGGGCGTATTCGTTCTCGAAGCCGTCGTTGAGCCGGCCGCGGGTCTCGAGCTGTTCAACGAGCGCCCGCCCCCCGACGCGGGGGTTGTCGAGGTTCTCGTTCCAGATGAGGAGGTCGCCGACCGTCGTCAGCAGGCCGCCGTTGCCGATGACGTCGGTGAACGACATGAGCGTGTAGAACGTCCCGTCGCTCTTCCGTCCGTAGGCGGTGGCCCGGTCGGGGACGATCTCGGTGAAGTCGTCGCGCCACTGGGTGTCGATCATCCCCAGCGGCTTGAACAGCCGCTCCTGGCAGAACGCGTCCAGGCTTTTGCCGGAGGCGCGGGCGACGACGACACCGAGCAAGGTGTAGCCGGTGTTGTTGTAGAGGAATTCGTCGCCCGGCTTGAAGTTCAGCTCCTTCATCCGGCCGACGAGCTCGATGATCTCGTCGACGGTGTGGACGGCCCGTCCCGTCGGACGGCCGGAGAGGCCCATCAGAGGCCATTGGCTCCGCAGGCCGCTCGTGTGGTTGAGAAAATGGCGAATGAGGATCGGCGTGCCGAAGTCGGGGAGCTCGGGGACGTACTTGCGGACGGGGTCGTCGAGCGAGAGCTTACCGTCCTGGACGAGGAGGGCGATGGCCGCGGCCGTGAACTGCTTGGCCACCGACCCCGACTCGAAGATCGTGTCCGGGCGGATCTTCAGCCCGTACTCGAGATTAGCCATGCCGTAAGCCCGGATAAGGACGGGCTTGCCGTCGACCTCGACGCCGACGGCACAGCCCGGTGTGTCGCTCCGGTTCCAGCGTTCGAAGACGCGGTCGACCTTGGCCTGGGTGGAAAGTTCGGGCGTCGCGGGGGCCGGCGCCTGTTGCTGTCCGGCCGCCGGGATCCCCGCCGCGACGAACAGGCCTAGAATTAGGGCGATGGCCGGTCGGTTCTTGCCGATGTCCATGAAATCCTCCTGTTGTCGGATACGGTTTCTGGTGACGAGATTCTTTTATACAATAATCCGGCGCGGAATACATCCCGCCGGCCGGGCCGCCCCATGCCTTTCACCCTTCAGGCCCGCCCTTCGCCGTCCGCTTGACCGGCCGGGGCAAAATGAGGATGATGAAATGAATAAAATAGCTATGATGCGATGGCTGAGAACGGGCTTGTTTTGATATTCGCAGCGTTAGAACTCAAGAACGAGCCCTGGACTTCAGACCTATGGATTCAAGGAGGAACGTCATGACGAACAATCGACCGGCGCGAACCCGCCTCACCTTCACCCTGGTCCTCTTCATCACCTTTGGCTTGGCCGTTTCCCCGGCCCTGGCCCAGCAGAAGGTCCACGAAGAATATACTAAGAAGATCCGCGAGTTCACGACCGACCCGCACTTCGCCACGAAATACGTCGACACCCTGCCCTATGCCGAGGGCATCCCCACACCGCTCGAAGTCCTCGGCCATATCGCCGGGGCCAAGGACGTCCTGAGCTACTCGAGCGACGTCTATAAATATCTGAGGGCCCTGGCCGCGGCCACCCCCCGCGTCAAAGTCTTTGACATCGGCAAGACCGAGGAGGGCCGCGACTGGATCCTCGTCGCTATCGCCGACGAAGAGACGATCAAAAACCTCGACAAGTACAAGGCCGTCAACGCCCGACTCGCCGACCCCCGCGGACTCAGCGACGCCGAAGCCCGGAGCCTCCTCAAAGAGGCCAAACCGATGTACTGGGCCACGGGCGGCATGCACTCCGGCGAGACAGGCTCCGTCGAAATGCTCATGGAGCTCGCTTACCGTATTGCCGTCGACGAGTCGCCCTTCGTCAGGACGATCCGCGAAAACGCTATTACCCTCATCACGCCCATCCTCGAGGTCGATGGCCGCGACAAGCAGGTCGATATCTCCATGGCCAAGCGCAAAGACCCCAAGGCCAACGTCCCCAACCGGCTCCTCTGGTGGGGGAAATATGTCTCCCACGACAACAACCGCGACAACCTCGGCCTGGCCCTGGCCCTGAGCCGGAACATCATGAAGGTCTTCCTCGACTACCACCCCATCGTCATGCATGACCTCCACGAGTCGGCCTCCCACCTCTACATCTCGACGGGCTCCGGCCCCTACAACGCCTGGCTCGACCCGATCGTCATCGACGAGTGGCACCTCCTGGCCTACCGCGAGGTCGACGAGATGACGAAGGAAGGTGTGCCGGGCGTCTGGACGCACCAGTTCTACGACGGCTGGGCCCCGAACTACGCTTTCTACGCGGCCAATGGCCACAACGCCATCGGCCGGTTCTACGAGACCCAGGGCGCGGGCGACGGCTCGACCCGGGTCATCTCGGCGGCCGGCGACCGGGCCTGGTACCGGCCCAACCCGCCGCTCCGCTCGACCCTCTGGTCCATCCGCAACAACGTCAACCTCCAGCAGAGCGGCGTCCTCATCGGCATGAACCACGTCGCCTCCCTCAAGGACAAGTTCCTGGAGAATTTCCTCCTCAAGGGCAAGCGCTCCGTGGCCAAGGCCCGGAATGAAGGCCCGGCGGCCTACGTTTTCCCCGGCGATGACCCGCGGCCCGGCCAGGCGGCCCGGCTCCTGCGCCAGATCCAGGCCCAGGGCGTCGAAGTCCACAGGGCGGACAAGGCCTTCAAGGTCAAGGACGCCGAGTACCCGGCCGGGAGCTACGTCGTCCGCATGGACCAGCCCTATTCGCGCATGGCCGACATGATGCTCGATAAGCAGTATTTCAACGTCAACGACCCGCGGCCCTACGACGACGTCGGCTGGACGCTCGGCCCGCTCTACAACGTCAAGACCGTCCGCGTCGACGATGTCGCCGTCCTCGACGCGCCGATGACCCTGGTCAAGGGCGAGGTCGCTGTCCCCGGCGGGCTAACCCGGCTGGGCAAGGGCGCCGTCCAGGCCTATCTCATCAACCACAACGCCGACAACGTCCTGGCCACGTTCCGCTTCGCGCATCGCGACCTGAAGATCCAGGCGGCGGAGAAGGAATTCGAGGTCCAGGGCCGGAAGTTCCGGGCCGGGACGTTCGTCATCAAGCCCGGCGATTATCAGGGCAACCTGGAAAGCCTCTTGGACGAGGCCGGGAAGAAGCAGGGCTTCGCGATCTTCGCCGCCCCCGCCATCCCCGGAGTCCCCATGCACGAGGTCGGCGCGCCGCGCGTCGCAGTCATGCATACGTGGCAGAACACGCAGACCGAAGGCTGGCTGAGGGTCGCCCTCGACGAGTGCGGCATCCCCTATGATTACATCTCCGTCCATGCCGTCCGAGACAACCCCAAGCTCCGAGAGAAATACGACGTCATCATCTTCGGCCCTTCGTCCCCCGACGCGCTCAACGTGGTCAACGGCGTCTCCGGCGACAAGCCTGTGCCCTGGAAGAAAACCGAGCTCACCCCGAACATCGGCGTCGAGGACTCGACCGACGACATGCGCGGCGGCATCGAGCTCGATGGCGTCCTGCACCTGCGCGATTTCATCAAGGATGGCGGCGTCTTCATCACCCTGAGCTCGAGCTCCGTCCTGCCCATCCATTTCGGCCTCGCCCAGGGGTTGTCCATCCGCGACACGCCGAACCTCTGGGCCCGGGGCGGCGTTTTCAAGGCCGACGTCGGCGACAAGACGAGCCCCCTCGTCTACGGCTACGACGACTCGCTGGGCATCTACTTCAGCCAGTCCCCCGTCTTCGCCCTGGGCGGGATGGGCGGGCGGGCCATGGGCCGGATGCCGGGAATGGGCGCGCCGTCCGGCCGGGTGTCGGGGAGGGGAAGCGCGAACGACCCCGATATCCCCCAGGGACGGGCCCGCGACCTCGGCCAGAAAACGGTCGAGGAATTCCGCAAAGCCCAGAAGGCCGAGCCGCAGCCGCCGGACGAGGAGGGCCCGCGCATGGTGACGGCGCCGGCCGTCCGGCCGAGGATCGTCCTGAGCTTCGCCCGGACCGCCGCCGACCTTCTCATCAGCGGCGGGCTCGCCGCAGGCGAGGAGCTGGCCGGATCCCCCGCCCTGGCCGACGTGACGTTGGGCAAGGGGCACGTGGTCCTATTCAGCTTCAATCCGACCTGGCGCAGCCAGACCCACGGCTCTTATTTCTTTATTTTCAACGCCCTGCTCAACTGGAAGAACCTGGACGCCAAGCCGAAATAGGACGCGCATGCCCCTACAATCCGTGGTTTCCAGGGCCCGCTTGGGACGGCCCCAAAGAACTTCCGAGGACCCGCGCTCGTATCTCATGGGGAATTCGAATTAAAGCTTGGGGGCTCGTATGAAGAAGAACATCCGCGCGACGGCGACCGCCGCCCTGGCCCTGGCCTGCCTAGCGGCCCTGGCCGCCCCGGCGATCGCCCAGGACAAGCCCGTGGACGCGAAGAGGCTCATCACCGAGATCGTCGGCGACTACGACTTCTCTTTCCAGGGCCAGTCGTTGATCGTCCAGTTCACCGACCTAGAATACGTTCGCTCCAACTCCCCGTGGTGACGAAGGCCGGGAGCCCTGTCCTTGACAGCGTTTATCGTGCGGCGATATATTCGCAGATGGAGGGTGCCATGATCGTCAGGTTGGCTTTCGTCATCCTTTTTTCTGCGGCTTCATTTGCCCAGCCGTTTTGGCCGACCCGGGGCTGGCGTGCGTCCACGCCCGAGCGGCAGGGCATGGACTCGAACAAACTGGCCGAGGCGGTGGAGTTCATTCTCCGCAACAACGTGCGGGCCCACAGCCTGCTTGTCATCCGGAACGGCTTCATCGTGGCCGACGCCCATTTTTATCCGTACCTGCCGAACAGCCGGCACGACGTCGCCTCGGTCACTAAAAGCGTCACCTCGACTCTCGTTGGGATTGCCATCGACAAGGGTTTGATCAAGGATGTTTCTCAGCCGGCGCTCGGTCTTTTCGCGGACCGAAAAGCGGCCAACCTGGACGAGCTTAAGAAGGCGATGACCGTCGAACACCTTCTCCTCATGGAATCGGGACTCGCCTGTGTCAATTCGCCGACGGAGGAGACGCTGTTCCGGATGATGGAGAGTCCCGATTGGATCCAATTCATCCTCGACCTGCCGATGAGCGAGCCACCGGGGACGCGGTTCGTGTACGACAGCGGGGCCGTCCACCTCCTCTCCGCCATCGTCAGGAAAACGGCCGGGATGAAGGCCCTTGAGTTCGCCCGGCGGCACCTGTTCGATCCGCTCGGAATCACCGATGCGATCTGGCCTCTCGATCCCCGCGGCGAGGACAATCACGGTTGGGGAGACCTGCAGCTTCGGCCGCATGATATGGCCAAGATCGGCTACCTGTTCCTGAATAACGGGCTTTGGGAGGGAAAGCAAACCCTGTCCGCCCGCTGGGTTCAAGCGGCGACTCGTCGGCGCGTGTCTCTGGCCAACGGTGAAAGCTATGGATACCTGTGGTGGATGCCCGGCCGGCCGCCCGGGCTCATAGAAGCCCGCGGCCGGGGAGGACAGCGGATCATCATCTGGCCGGAGAAAAATATCGTCATCGTTTTTACGGGGGGCGGTTTTGAACCGGGCCGGGTCGGGCCGTTCCTTATCGAGGCCGTAAGATCCGATCAACCCTTGGCCCCGGATACGGGCGGAGTCTCGCGCCTGAAAAGCAGCATCAAGCGCGCGGCGGAGCCGCCGACAGCCGTCAAGAGTGGGGGCGCGCCCTTGCCGGAGACGGCCAAAGCCATTTCGGGAAAACGCTTCGTGCTGGAGCCCAATTCTCGGGGCGTCCAGGCGTTGACATTGACTTTCAATGGTCAAGCGGAAGCCGTCCTGAGCCTCGCCCTGGCCCCCGGCATCTCGGATAAACCGCTGATCGAGTTCCGCCTGGGATTGGACGGCGTGCCGCGCCTGGCCCCCGGGAGATACGACATTCCCGTTGCCTGCAAGGGAGTCTGGAAAACTCCGGACACATTCGTGGCCGAGATCGATGAAGTCGGGAATATCAACCGATTCGACCTGGAAATGACTTTCCGGGACGGTCAGGTCACAGGCAAACTCGCGGAAAAAACAGGGCTGGGTACGGTCCCCATAAAGGGAGAGATCAAATAGCCTGGATCGGGAGCGCAGGCCGAGAAACGTCCAAGGTTCCTTATCATTCAAGACCACAGCGAATAAACCTGTCCCTTTCTTGACAGGGTCGGGCTCCCGGGGCTATAGTCCTCCTCCGGTCTTGAGAGGGGCGATCAAGGCGAGGGAGTAGATCGAGGAGCTCCCATGTTCAGGGCATCCGATTTAAAGAAAGGCGACGTCGTCAAGATCGAAGGCGACCCGCATATCGTCGAGACGGTCAAGGTCCAATCGCCCTCGGCCCGCGGGGCGGCGACGCTCTACAAGATCCGCTTCCGCAACCTGAAGTCGAAGCGCAAGTTCGACCAGGCCCTGCACGGCGACGACGTCCTGGCCGAAGCCGATTTCGAGCGGCGTCCGGTGCAATACTTGTTCGGCGACGCTTCGAGCATCACTTTCATGGACCTGCAAGACTACAGCCAGTTCACGCTGACGAAGGATGAGATCGAGGAGGAGTGGCCCTATCTCACCGAGGGCATCGAAGGGCTGATATCGATATTGTCCGAGGGCCGCGTCCTCGGCCTTGAGATCCCGACTTTCATCAACCTCAAGATCGTGGACACCCGGCCGTCCGTGAAGGGCGGCTCGGTCACGGCGCGGACGAAGCCGGCCACGCTGTCGACCGGGCTGGTTGTTCAGGTCCCCGAGTATATGTCGACAGGGGAAGTCATCCGCGTGGACACGAGGACGGGGGAGTACGCTTCAAAAGCTTAAGGGGAAGGGCGTCATGATTTCGGGCGGGACGAAGCTCTACTCCCCTTCCGACGTCCCGGGCCGACCGACTTATGAGAAATAACGGCTACAGCTATCCCGACCGTATTCTCGAGTCGGACGAAGGCGTCTCGGTCGCGGACTTCTATTCCCGTCATTACACCCACTCGACCGAGGAAACATGGCGGCAACGGATCGAGGAAGGGCAGATTTTACTCAATGGACGGCCGGTGTTGCCGGACGAAACTCTGACCCGGGGGGACCGCCTGACCTACCAACGTCTTCCTTGGGAGGAGCCCGAGGCTCCGCGTGATTTCGAGACCCTGTTCGAGGACGAAAACGTCCTGGCCCTGGCGAAACCCTCCGGATTGCCTGTCCTTCCCGGCGGCATGTTCTTGGAAAACACCCTGCTTTACCTGGTGCGGCAGCGTTATGGTGCCGAATGTTCACCGCTTCATCGGCTCGGCCGCGGCACCTCCGGGGCCATTCTCTTCACCCGCAACGCCCGAACCGCGCGATCGTTGGCGGCCGCCATGTACGAAAGGCGGATCCTCAAGGTCTATCTGGCCCTGGCCTCCGGGACCGCGATGCCGGACACGTTCACGGTCGACGCGCCCATCGGGCCTGTTCCGTATCGGCGTCCGGCCGCCGTCCACGCTTATCGCCCCGACGGCCGGCCGTCGATAAGCCATGTCCGGGTGGTCCGTCGATTGCCCGAAGAGAACGCGACACTTCTCGAAGTGACCATCCCCACGGGACGTCCCCATCAGATCCGGATCCATCTCAGCTATGCCGGATTCCCCCTAGTGGGCGACCCCCTCTATCAATCGGGGGGGATTCCCCGCGCCGGCGGCGGAGATGATGAGTCCGCCGCGTTTCCCGGAGAAACAGGATATCTTCTGCATTCCTGGAAGATCCGATTTCCCCATCCGGGAAGAGGCGAAGACGTGGAGGTCGTTTGTCCCCCACCGCCCAATCCCGCTTGGAGTCGCTTGAAGTTCGGGACCTGTCCCTGACCTGCTCCGCTTGAATCGACCCGAGTTCAGCCCTTCCAGTCCGCCATCACCCGGCTGAAACAGGCGAGGCCGCTTGGGATGCAAGCGCCGTAACCGTGCCCCGGGAAGGTCCAGGCGCCGGAGAGGTAGAGGTTTTTGATGGGTGTCGTCTGCGGGAAGCGCCGGTTCCCGGAGTTGTCGACCGTCTGGTCCCAGCCGTAGATCGCGCCCCGGGGGTTGCTCGTGAAGCGGAGGTTCGTCAGCGGGGTCGCGACCTCGACGACCTCGATAGCCTTCCTCAGCCCGGGCAGAAGCGTTTTTTCAACTTTATTGATGAGAAGGTCGGCCAGGCGCATCTTCTCCTTGGTGTAGGCGTCCTTGTTGCCGTAGAAATAGTCGGTCTCGAACTTCTTCCAGTAGTCGAATCCCTGCATCGCGAGGATGTTGAGGGTGTTCTTGCCTCTCGGCGAACAGCCGGGGGTGAGGTTGTCGTAGACGGTCAGCCCGAAGCCCGGGTCGTCCGGTAGGCCCCCGGCCATGTCGGCCTTGTATTCGGCTTCGATATCGTAGCCCGTGTTATAGAAGATCTCGGACTCCTTGAGCCCGACCTTGCGGACGAGGTCCGTCTTGAGGCCCAGCCAGACAAGGAAGGTCGAGAAGCTTATGGAAAATCTATCCATGCGCGCGAGATGGTCCTTGAGGAACTCCTTATCGTCCATCATCCGGGTGAACGTGTCCACGGCGTTGGCGTTGGAGATGACGGCCCGACAGCGGAATTCGGCCCCGTCGGCGGCCCTGACGCCGTAGGCCGCGTGGTCACGGGTGAGGATCTTTTCGACCCGGGTGTTGAGCTTGATCTCGCCGCCGTTCTTCTTGATCAGGCCGGCGAAAGCGTCGCTGATCTTCTGCGACGTGCCGACGGGATAATAGCCGCCGCCCTCGAGATAGCCCATGAGCGGCATGGCGTAATAGAAGGGCGAGAGCTTGGACGGCGGCAGGCCGAAGTAGCCCCATAGCCCAGATATGACGGCCTTGAGCTTGGGGTTCTTGATGCGGTCGTCGACCATGGCCCCCCAGGTCCGGTTGAAGTTTTTGAAGAGGTGCGGGAACTTCGTCGGGAACGCGGCCATGTCCACTTGGCCGCCCGCCTGGGATAAATTGCCGATGTCGTCGGAAAGGCCCTTCATGTCGGCGAAGATCCCGTCGATCCCTTGGGCCTCGTCGGGGAAATTGTCCGTGAGGATCTTGACGTAGCCGGGGACGTTCATGTGCGGCACGCGGATGTCGTAGTCCGGGTAAATGACGCGGTAGAGGGGCTTATGCGGGACGAAAGCGACGTCCTGGATCTCCGGGAAGCCGTAGATAAGGTTGGGGACGCCGTTGCGGATGCCGACCGTCGTCGAATGGAGCGATACATCGAAGGTGAAGCCGCCCGGCCTCGTGAAGGCGGAGGCGTAGCCGCCGGGGACGCTGTGCTGTTCGAGGACGAGGACCTTGAACCCCTGTCGGGCGAAGGCCGCGGCGGCGCTGAGGCCGCCCAGGCCGGCGCCGATGACGATGGCGTCGTATGTCCCCGGCGGGGTCTTGTCCTGATCGCCGCGGGGAAAGGCGCTCCAATCCCAGCTGAGGATGGGGATACCGGCCAGAAGGGTTTTAAGGAAATCCCGCCTGTCCCAGGTGTTTTTCGGCATCTTAGCGCCTCCCTGATATCGATGTTTCGAGATCGCCCAAGTTTACCTTCCGGGCGGGGGAGGAGTCAATCCGTCGGCGGTTTCTGAGTTCCCGAATAGGATGGGCTGAACCATTATTTGATAGGATCCGGTTGACTTCCCCGGGGCGCGGAAATAGGATTTGGGCGAACACGGAATCGAGCCGCGTACGGGAGAAACGGGATGGCAGGAAAGAAAGTCCGGACGCCGGCGGCCGTTTTCCTCGCCGCCCTCCTCGTCATCCTCGCGGTGGCGACACCTTCCTGCTCCCGCGGGCCGCTGCGGTTCGCCTGGCTGAGCGATACCCACGTCGGCTCCGAGCGCGGCGCGGACGACCTTCGGGCGGCCGTCGCCGACATCAACGAGACGCGTAACCTGAGCTTCGTCTTGGTGACAGGCGACATCACCGAAATGGGCTCCCTCGAGGAACTCTCGCTGGCTAAGGACATCCTCGACGGCCTGCGCATCCGTTACTACATCATCCCCGGCAACCACGACACGAAATGGTCGGAGTCGGGCGCGACGGATTTTCCGCGGCTCTGGGGGGCCGAGCGTTTCGTTTTCGCCAAGGGCCTCTTCCGGTTCATTGGCTTCGCCCAGGGTCCCGTCATGAAAATGGACGACGGACACTGGGCGCCCCAGGACGTTCGCTGGCTGAGTAAGCTCCTTGCGGAGAAAGGGGCCACGGACAGGCCGACCGTCTTCGTCACCCATTACCCGCTCGACGAGAGCATCGCCAACTGGTACGTCGTCCTGGACAAGCTGAAGACGATTTCGACGGCCGCCGTCCTGGTCGGGCACGGCCACAGAAACAAGGCCATGGATTTCGAGGGCATTCCAGGCGTCATGAGCCGCTCCATCCTGGGTACCAAGGACGTCGCCCCTGGCTACACGGTCGTCGAGATCGGCGCGAAAGCCATGACGTTCGCCGAAAGGACCGGGGGCAAGACACTCCCGCCGTGGCATGCGATCGAGCCGGATAAGAGCCGGGTTCCCATGGGGGCAGGAGACCGGGAAACCGGCGCGGTGGAAGGGAAGGCCGGTCCGCCGCCGCGGCCCGACTTCAGCGTGAACGACCTCTATCCAAATGTCCGGGTCCGCTGGCGGTGCGACACGGGTTGGACGATCGCCTCTTCCGCGGCCGTTTCCGGCGAAACCGTCGTCATCGGAGACGCTTCGGGGATGGTCCGGGCGCTGCGGGTTTCGGACGGACGCGCCGTATGGGAGTTCAAGTCAGGGCAACCGGTTTATTCTACTCCGGACGTTGGCGGAGGGAGGGTGGTCTTCGGGTCGACGGACGGCGTGGTCTATGCCCTGGACGCCGCGACCGGCCGGCCCGTCTGGAAAGCCGTGACGGGAAGGCCGGTCGTTGCCTGTCCGAGCATCGCCGACGGAGTCGTCTTTATCGGCTCGAGCGATGGAGTCTTCCGCGCCCTCGACCTGGCCACGGGGCAAGCGATTTGGACTCATGAAGGGATCGGGGGTTTCGTCGAGACGAAACCCCTCGTTTCGGGCGGTCTGGTCATCTTCGGCGCTTGGGACGGCTGCCTTTACGCCCTGAACGAGAAGACGGGACAACTCGTCTGGACGTGGCAGAGCGACCGGCCGAGCCGGCTCTACGCGCCGGCCGCCTGCTGGCCCGTCGCGGCGAACGGTCGCATCTTCATCGTCGCCCCGGACCGGCGGATGACGGCCCTCGACCTGGCCACCGGACGCGAGGTCTGGCGGACCGACCGCTGGGCTGTCCGAGAATCCCTCGGCCTCTCCGAGGACGGAAAGCGCGTCTATGTCCGGACGACCGAGGACATCATCGCCGCGGTCTCCGCCACCGCGGACGCGCCCGAGCCTGTCTGGGAGACGAACGCCGAGTTCGGCTACGACATAAACTCGGCCATGCTCGCCGAAAAGGATGGCATCCTCTTCTACGGGACGAAAAACGGGCTCCTCCTGGCCCTCGACGCCATGACGGGCGCGGTCAAGTGGAGACACAAGGTCGGCGTCGCGCTCCTCA
>Ga0315296_10000944_pt1 | contig 25829 bp, 27 predicted proteins | sample YL17G14_18_MG_FD_203921 | JGI IMG/M metagenome (GOLD analysis project Ga0315296, IMG submission 203921) | Sediment microbial communities from Yellowstone Lake, YNP, Wyoming, USA - YL17G14_18 | ecosystem: Environmental > Aquatic > Freshwater > Lake > Sediment | place: USA: Wyoming | collected... | reverse complement strand
TGAGCCAGAAACTATCCCTACCGTGAGCACCCCCTATGTCAGCTATCAGGCTTGTTGGGTCACAGCTCTCGGCTATTCTCCTGGCTGCCCAGCTCGGCTGCCATCCTACCCGCCCTACCCAGAAGTTGGCCCATTGCTTTTCCGAATTGAAAAGGGACAATCACCCCTCCAATACTTATGAACCAGTTTTTTACTCCAGCTCTCTTATTTGAAAAGAAAGGACTGATTGCACTTTGTCGCCTAAGTAAGTTTAGAACAAGCGGCAGTATCTATCAATTTATTAAGGAGATGGCACCTTCGGTTCCCGGCCGTTGGTGAACGTAGCAATAGATAGGGTCTCTCCGGTAACAATTGTCCAGATTGTTTCCATCTTCCCCTTTGTAAGGCAAAGGGAGAATGAATTTGACAAATTGAATTAAGTCGGCTCAGAATATAGCAGTTCCGTAAACGAGACGAGGGCGTTTATGCTCTTGGGGATGGTAGAATTCTTCGGACGACAAAGCTAGCACCCTCCCTTTACAGCTGTTGTTTTTTGGGCTAAAATAGATACGATTTAAGCGGGTGTAACTCAGCGGAAGAGTGCTTGCTTCCCAAGCAAGACGTCGTGGGTTCGAATCCCATCACCCGCTCCACAAAGCTGAGCGACGACTTGCCTAAGTTTAGCAGGTAAAGCTGGAGCAAATCAAGTAGCGACGACTTGCATAGGTCGAAAATAAAGAATTTAGGGCCGACCGCAATGAAAGGTGAAACATAATGCAACATACTATATTCTTTTAGTCAATGACTCCAGCACGATATCGCTTCTTTTTATCTTCACACCGGTGGGCAGACCCCAGCCTCTTTTTACCTGGCTCCCAACTTAGCGGTTAGATACGGTATTCTCCATTTGTAATGGCTCCTCCTACTTTAGATTTGGTGTCTGTGATCTGCACCGTTCTATTGTAGCCGGAGCCATCTCCTTTTGTTATTCCATATACTAATCCAAGCTATCGTTACTTCTATTTTGGTGACGTGTTTAATGTTAGTTTGCGTTGGGCTATCTTGACATCTCTTTGAAGAATGTTCTATCCTACCTACAAATATAAGAAGGAGGTTTCTTGATGCAAGCATATTGTATGAAATGTCGTAAGATGAGGGAGATGAAGAATACCAAGAGCATAATCATGAAAAATAAGAGACCGGCAACTCAGGGTGTATGCATTGTATGTGGAACTAAGATGTTTAGAATCGGTAAGAGCTGAAATTACAAGCATAAGAATCAATGAAGGCTGGGTATTTGTATGTGATGAATACCCAGCCTTTTTATTGCAAATTGCACATAATGGACAATTGTTACCCCCAATACTACTCCCTAAAGAACAAGGCGTCATCCCTCATCATCACTCAATTTTGGATTGGTAAGGCGCTTCAGCCACGTATCCTTTCTACTCTTGACTGACAACAAGGCTATGTTTTATCTTAATACCTAAATGCGCTAGGTGTCACTACAAAAGCAGTTAGGATTATTAGTATAGTGGAAGTATTCTATTTCGCATTATCAGCCGTGTCCGCTTTTTGGCTGGGTGCCTGCCCCTTTTCGGTGTGGATTGGTCGGTGGGTCTTAGGTAAAGACATAAGAGATTACGGAGACGGTAATCCCGGGGCAGCCAATGTCTTCCGAGCCGGAGGTCGCAAGTCAGGTTGCCTTGCTGTGATTTTGGACACAGCAAAGGGTGTACCTTTTATAGCCCTGGCACATTCATTTTTTAGGTTCCCTGAGGCAGCAGTTATGGCAGTAGCACTGAGTGCCATATTGGGACACGCCTTCTCTCCCCTGCTTCAGCTAAAAGGTGGGAAGTCGGTAGCCGTTACTTTTGGTATCCTCTTAGCCCTGCCTCAACACGAGATGCTAATTACATTTGCTGTCTTTATGTTCTTAGGTTTTCTTTTTATGGAAATTGACGCCTGGACGGTGATGCTCGGCCCAGCAGGCTCATTGGCTTATCTACTAGCTAGCGGGGAACTTCATGGGAATCATTATTTATGCTGATTGTGTTCATACTATTAGCTGTAAAACATTTTGACGAGTTAAAGACCGTTCCCCGACTTAAGGTAAGACTCATCGATTGGTTTCAATCAAGAGGACGGGAAATTTAGCTTGGCAATAGCGCGTCACAGCCCTGTGGAAAACTCATTGAATCGACAAATAACTTGACAAAGACCTCGTAATCCGCTATACTTATAGCCAGTCAAAATAGAATAGGGAAACGCTGGGAACGAGACTAGTATGCCCCCAGCGAGGTTCAGAGAGCCGGGTAAGGTGTGAGCCGGTGCTAGCGCAGGGGTTGAATGGGCTCGGGAGCGGCAAACTGAAAGGGGTTTTCTCCGAGTAGGTTTTGACGGAAGGGGCATCGTTAACAAAGCCCAAGGTATCGCTTTAGAGTATTAAAGCTGTACCTGAATGAGATGGTTGCCTGGTTATTTGGCAATTAAGTAGGGTGGTACCGCGAAGGATAAACCTCTCGCCCCTATGGGTGAGAGGTTTATTTTTTGGTTCGGAAAAGGAGGCTAAAATTTCTCATGTACCGTCCCACCTTGGAAGAATTTAGAGGACTACAAGCTTATGGAAATCTGGTGCCCATCTATCGCGAGATTATCGCCGATTTGGATACGCCTGTTTCCGCATTCTTGAAAGTCAACCGTGGTGGTTATTCATTCCTTTTTGAGAGTGTTGAAGGTGGAGACCACATAGCCCGCTATAGCTTCATAGGCACCGAGCCCTATCGGGTGTTCAGTACCAAGGAGGAAGATAGAATCGACCCTCTCCGTCTCATCGCTGAAGAGTTAGACAAATATAAGCTAGTATCGGTAAGCGGTCTGCCCAGGTTTTGCGGTGGGGCAGTCGGCTATCTTGCCTACGAAGCAGTGCGGCGCTTCGAGGAACTCCCCTCACCCGACTCTGACCCCTTGGGTCTGCCTGAGTCATTCTTCATGTTCGTCGATACCATCCTTATCTTCGATCATGTTACTCATAAGATTAAAGTCGTCAGCCACGCTCGCCTGGATGGTGACATAGACAGTGCCTATGAGACAGCAGTTCGGAAGATAGATGACCTAGTAAATAGGTTAGAGCAACCCCTTGAGCACAGCCAACACCTGGCAGCTGTGGAAACACCAGCCAGACCCGGTGAAATCTCCTCAAACTTCACCAGGGCAGAATTCGAAGCTAGCGTAGAGGAAGCGAGACAATATATCACGACCGGCGAAGCCATCCAGATTGTGCTTTCGCAGCGCCTAAGCCGGCATACTGCTGCCCATCCGTTCAACATCTATAGAGCACTACGGACTATCAACCCCTCGCCCTACATGTTCTTTCTAGACCTGAAGGACTTCCATATTATTGGGTCATCTCCTGAGATTCTGGTGAGAGCAGTGGATGGCATCGTGACCACTCGTCCTCTTGCTGGGACACGGCCGCGTGGAAAGACCCCGGCTGAGGACGCCAAACTGGAGGCGGAACTGCGTAACGACGAGAAGGAGCGCGCTGAGCACATAATGCTGGTTGACTTAGGACGCAATGACATTGGGCGGGTCAGCGCACCAGGCACAGTCACGGTCAGCGAGCTCATGGAGGTGGAACGTTACTCTCACGTCATGCATCTGGTTACCAATGTGCAAGGAAAGCTACGCGCCGACATGACTCACTTTGATGCCCTCCGCGCTTGTTTCCCCGCTGGGACCGTCTCCGGGGCTCCCAAGATTCGAGCCATGGAGATTATCGCTGGCCTTGAGCATGATAAGAGAGGCCCGTACGCTGGGTGCGTGGGCTACTTTAGCTTTTCCGGCAATATGGATACAGCTATAACCATAAGAACCATTGTAATGACTAATGGGATAGCTCACGTTCAAGCTGGTGCCGGCATTGTCTATGATAGTGTGCCGACACGTGAATATAAGGAAACTCTAAACAAAGCCCGGGCTTTGCTAAACGCCATTGACGCCGCAGAGGCTCTAGGTTCTGTCAAGGAGGAGCCATGCTCCTACTAATAGATAACTATGATAGCTTCACATATAACCTATTCCAGTACCTGAGTGAGCTGGGAGAGGAAGTGAAGGTGGTTCGTAACGACAAGATAACCCTCGACGAGATTGAGAGGATTAGCCCGGAGCGTATAGTAATCTCACCCGGCCCCTCCACTCCGCTGAAGGCTGGCATATCCAATGATGTCATCCTACACTTCGGCGCCAAAGTGCCCATCCTTGGTGTGTGCTTGGGGCATCAGTGTATCGGCTATGCCTACGGAGGCACCATTGGTCCAGCCAGTGATATCATGCATGGGAAGTCATCCCTGGTCTATCACAACAATTCTGGTATTCTTTGTGGGCTGCCTAACCCCTTCCCGGCTATACGTTACCATTCGCTAGTCGTGGTCCGTGATGGACTCCCCGATTGCCTGGAGATAACCGCCTGGACCGAAGATAACACTATCATGGGGATACACCATCGCCAATACCCGGTGGAGGGCATACAATTCCACCCGGAATCTTTTATGACCCATGTAGGGAAGGATATATTGAGGAATTTTCTACAATTACATTATAGTAAGGTCGTTTAGAACCCATCCCCCTGACCCCCTTCCCTTAGTAAGGGAAGGGGGAGGAGAATTAAGGGGGTGAGGTTAAATAAACAAGCTTTTCTGCGCGGTAAAATAGTGGAGAGGCAAAGAGATGATTAAAGAAGCTATTCAAGCCTTAGTATCTGGACGTTCGCTAACTACTGAGGAAGCAGCCTCGGTTATGGAAGATATAATGCAGGGGGAGGCTACACCGGCTCAGTTTGGTGCCTTTGTCACCGCCCTGAGAATTAAAGGAGAGACAGCAGATGAAATCGCTGGGCTTGCCAGTGTAATGCGGGCTAAGGCAATCCGGGTGATGACAACCGACTCGGTGATTGATATTGTTGGCACCGGGGGTGATAACTCCAGGAGCTTCAACATATCTACCGCCGCAGCCTTTGCTGCTGCTGGCGCCGGAATAAAGGTAGCCAAGCATAATAACCGCGCCATGACCAGTCATTGCGGCAGTGCCGATGTCCTCGAGGCACTAGGAATGAGAATCGACCTTGATGCCAACCAAGTGAGAGATTGCTTGGAGCAGGTTGGCATAGGCTTTATGTTTGCTCCATTGTTTCACCCGGCAATGAAGTTCGCTACCGCCCCCCGACGTGAGATTGGCATACGCACTGTATTTAACATCCTTGGTCCGTTAACCAACCCGGCACTGGCTGAGTCTATGGTTATCGGTGTGCCCAGTGAAGAACTTGGCGAAAAGCTAGTACAGGTACTGTTTCGCCTCGGCTCAAAGCACTCTCTGGTAGTTCATGGCTTGGACGGAATGGATGAAATTTCAATAGCCGGAAGGTCTAAGGTGTGGGAACTATGTGAAGGCAAGATAACAAATTACTATGTGTCACCTGAGGATTTTGGGCTGGCAAGGGCGGGGGTGGAGACAATTAAAGGTGGAACGCCATCGGAGAATGGTGAAATGCTGCGCTCGGTGCTAGCGGGTGAGAAGGGACCGAGGCGAAATGTGGTATTAATGAATGCTGCCGCCGGTGTAGTGGTTGGTAACCGGACGAAACGTCTTTCCGGGCTTCCGGCTCTGAAAGAAGGAATAGAGATAGCCGAGGAGGCAATAGATAGCGGCCGGGCTTTAGACAAGCTAGAGAAGCTGATTAAGCTCAGCCAAAGTTTTAGCCGGTGAGATGAATGTTTTTGGACAGCATCGTTGCCAGTAAGCTAAACGAGGTACGGCGCAGACAGGAGATTGTGCCCCTGCCTGAACTCAAGGCAGCCATTAGAAAGAAGCCTTCGCCTCTAGATTTGGCGGCTGCCCTTGCCGGGAATAGCATCCGCTTGATTGCTGAGGTTAAGAGGGCATCACCCTCCAAAGGGGTATTATGGGCTAATCTTGACCCGGGCAAGCTAGCCAATACCTACGCTCAATGTGGTGCTGCAGCAATATCAGTGCTGACTGAGGCACGGTATTTTCAGGGAAGTCGGGACGACCTTGAAGCTATTAGGCGTGAGGTGCCAAACATCCCTCTATTGAGGAAGGATTTTATTCTGAAACCTTATCAGATATTTGAATCACGTGCCTGGGGGGCGGATGCTTTGCTTCTGATTGTTGCCATTTTAGATGATACCGAGCTTAAGGAACTGCTCTCTTTAAGTCACGATTTGGGAATGCAGTGCCTGGTTGAGGTACATAACGAGACTGAACTGAAAAGAGCTTTGGCATGTGATGTAAAAATAATCGGTATTAATAACCGTAATCTTGATACAATGACCGTAGACATAAATGTCACCGGTCGGCTTTGTCCACTCATCCCCCGGGAACGGATAGTAGTCAGTGAAAGCGGCATCAGTAAGCGAGGTGACATACAGAAGCTGAGGGAGTGGGGGGTTGATGCCGTGCTTGTTGGCGAGGCATTGGTTACTGCCGGTGACATAGTCGGTAAGATAAAGGAGTTATTTTGACCAAGGTTAAGATTTGCGGTATTACTGATGTCTTTTATGCCCGGGCGGCAATAGAAGCTGGAGCTGACCTTATCGGGGTAGTCTTCGCCCCTAGCCCCCGACAGGTCACTTATGAGAGGGCGCAAGAGATAGTTACTGCTGTCAAAACACAAAAAAATAGTGTGCCGGTAGTCGGCGTATTTGTCAACACGCCGGCGGTTACGGTAAATGCTGCGGCTTCTTTCTGCGGACTGGACTGGGTGCAGCTCAGTGGCGACGAGACCTGGGAGTACTGCCAGCAAATCGAAAAGCCAGTGATAAAAGCGATTCACGTATCTCGTAATTTGGCAGAAGGGGAGCTTCTCGCCCATTTGGAAAACGGTCAACGGATACTAGGTTCGAGGTCTCCCGTCTATCTTCTTGATACCTTTGTTGAGCACCGGTATGGGGGAACTGGTCAGGCATTTGCCTGGGGGATAGCCAAACGGGCAGCAGCAAAATTCCCACTTATTATCGCTGGCGGACTCCACCCGGGAAATGTGGGGCAAGTGATAGCTAGCTTGAAGCCTTGGGGGGTTGATGTCTCCAGTGGGGTTGAGACCAGCAGGGTTAAGGCTGTTGACAAAATTAATGCTTTTGTCAAGGCAGTTAGGTCGACACAGTAATGTGATAGATTATTGACACAAAGGAGAAACGGGCAGATGCTTGTTGTTATGAAAAAGGATGCTACAGAAGCACAGGTGCAGGCAGTCGTTCGTGAAATAGAGAAGTTGGGCTATCGTGGGATTCCAATGTCAGGTGTCCAGCGGACTGCTGTTTGCATCGTAGGGAACCAAGGCCCAGTTGAAGATTCACAACTGCTCGCCTTGGATGGCGTAAAAGAGACCATCCGAGTAACTAAACCGTATAAACTTGTCAGCCGAGAGACACAGCCAGAGCCTACGGTCATAACCATTGGTAACATCAAGATTGGCGGTGGAGAGCCGGTGATAATGGCCGGACCCTGCGCAGTAGAAAGTGAAGAACAAGCACTCACTATCGCCCACCTGGTGAAAGAATATGGTGCGCAGGTCTTTCGTGGGGGTGCCTTCAAACCCAGAACCTCACCCTATAGCTTTCAAGGATTGGGAGAGGAAGGATTAAAAATACTGGACAGAGTCCGTAAAGAAACAGGCTTGTTAATCGTAACCGAGGCCACTGACCACACGAATATTGAACTTGTCGAACAATATGCTGACATCATTCAGATTGGGGCCAGAAACATGCAGAATTATTCTCTGCTGCGCCGAGCGGGTCACGCATCAAAGCCAATCCTGTTGAAGCGGGGTTTGGCGGCCACAATTGAAGAGCTGCTAATGTCGGCAGAATATATTATGTCTGAAGGGAATCCCCAGATTGTCTTATGTGAACGCGGGATACGCACCTTTTCCGACAATACACGGAATACCCTGGATCTAAGCGCTATACCTTCAATCAAAGAGGTCAGCCACCTACCTATCGTGGTTGACCCCAGCCATGCCGCCGGACAGAGAGAATATGTTATTCCTCTGTCAAAGGCAGCTATAGCTGTAGGTGCCGATGGTCTCCTAATCGAAGTGCACCACGACCCACCGCACGCCCTTTCCGACGGGATGCAGTCCCTCTATCCGGAACAGTTTGGAGAACTAATGGAGGAGATAAAGAGCTTCAAGAATTCACCTAGTTGACAGGTGATATGTTTTTGTGCTATAGTTAACCAAGTTGTAGATGAGCTGAATAAAGATGTTAAGTTACATTGCCTCTCAAGATTGGTTTTTTAGCTATTATTTTGCTGCAGGTGGTGTCGAGACCACTTGGGAGGCTTTGCGTAAAGTATGACAAGCGTTAGTTAGAAATAAGCCAAAATTAGTCCAAGCTCAAACAGAACCCTCCCAAGTGGGAGGGTTCTGTTATTTAAGGAAAAGGAGATAAATCAAATATACACTCTAAATAGAAACTACTATGGTCTTGATGAAGAGCTAGGGAAACAACCACTCAAGCTAGGAAAGAAACAGAACTATGAAACATGAAAGTTTTATGAAAGAAGATACCGCAATGCTGGCAGTAGCCAGACAGCGTATACGTAATAATAACAAAGTTGAGCCGGATACTACTATTATTGATATAGGCGATGGTGTAAAGATAGGTGGTAACCGAATTGTAATAATGGCGGGGCCATGCTCAGTAGAGAGCAAAGAACAGATAATTTCTATAGCTAAAGAGATTAAAAAAATGGGAGTCAGCATTTTACGTGGTGGTGCTTATAAGCCCAGGACATCGCCCTACGAGTTCCAGGGTCTGGGTAGAGAAGGACTGGAATATCTGAAATGTGCTTCTAGAGTAACTGGGCTTAAGATTGTTACCGAGGTACTTGACCCTAGAAATGTGGAACTAGTAACCAGTTTTGCCGATATTCTTCAGATTGGTACTAGAAGTATGCAAAACTATCCACTTCTTCGCGAGGTGGGCAACACCAGAACACCGGTACTTCTGAAGCGCGGCATGAGTGCAACCTACAAAGAGTTCTTACTAGCTGCCGAGTATATTATGGTTGGGGGTAATGAAAGAGTCATGCTGTGTGAGCGGGGAATTAGGACTCTGGTAAATGAGTTAAGATTCACTCTTGACCTCAGTGCCGTGCCCTATCTGAAGCAACGAACCCACCTGCCTATAATAGTTGATCCCAGCCATGGAACCGGCGATGCCAGTTTGGTTATTGATATGGGTAAGGCAGCCATTGCCTGTGGCGCTGATGGCCTTCTTCTGGAGACCCACCTCCATCCTCAAGAATCAAAGAGCGACGCTGCTCAGACAATTTCGACCGATGAGCTTAAGAGAGCTATACTAGGTCTTGCCAGAATTGCTGAAGCCGTTGGCAGAAAGATAGATGGTGGCGACAGTGAAGACTTACCAAGATAATGGCGGTAGCCTTAAACTGCTGAGAGCTAAGATTGACCAGTGTGATAATGAGATTATCGAACTTCTTGATCGAAGGTTCGAACTGGTACGGGAAATAGGCAGGTACAAGGCTAGCCTCAATTTGCCTGTTAGCGATGGGACCAGAGAGATGCAGGTCCTAGCACAAAGAGCCGCCAAGGCCCCCCCTAGGAGCCGCAGCTTCGTTGAGAACATATTTAAACTTATTATCAGTGAGTCGTGCCAAGTCCAGAAGGAGGATAGAAACGCTTATGCTCCGAGCAAGTTTAGTTATAAAAAAATTGCTGTTGTTGGGCTCGGTCTCATTGGAACATCCATTTGCCTAGCTTTGAAGAAGGCTAAGGTTGACTGTAAAATCACTGGTTTTGATTCTAACTGGACGAAGGCTGAGCAAGTTTTAGCCATGGGAGCCATTGACAAGCTAGCCCACGATTTGGTTGATTGTGTTGGGCAAGCAGATCTGATAGTGATAGCGGTGCCAATTAGCGCTATAAAGCAAGTATTAATGGAAATTGCTCCACATGTTGAATACGGAACTGTAATTATTGATGTCGGCAGCTCAAAGGAACAGGTTTGCCAATGGATGAATAGCATCCTTCCTCAGCACACCTTCTTTGTCGGTGGTCATCCTTTAGCTGGCAAAACGGATACCTCAGTTGAATCGGCCGATGAAAACTTGTTTAGGCAAAGTTTGTTTGTTATAACACCAAGCAAGAGGACAAATACAATGGCACTAAGAGCGGCTAGGCAACTCATTAACGTTATTGGAGCCGAAGAGTGTGTTATGCCTGCTTCTGTGCATGACCAGCAGGTTGCTTGGGTCAGTCATCTCCCCTTCCTTATATCAGCCTGCTTAGTATCCACTGTAACGAAGCACAATATGTGGCCAGAGGCACAGAAACTGGCAGCAACCGGTTTTTATGACACGAGCCGCTTGTCCAGTGGTGCCGCCGAGATGCATACTGATATTTGTATTACTAACCGAGATAACATTCTGAAAGCTCTGGCTTCATTCAGGACAGTATTAACTGCTGTTGAAGAATTAATCTTGCGTGAGGATGTTGATGGTCTTCGGTCATTTTTTTCAATAGCGAAACATGAGAGGGATAAGTGGTTGAGTAATGTCGGGAAGAAGAGAGAGCATGACAAAATATAATAGCCATGTTATTAAGATAGAAGCGGTCAGGTCCTGGCCAATTATTGTCGGTGTTGGAATTGTTAACCAACTTGAGCAGCACTTTGATTTTAGTAGCTATTCAAGTATTATCTTAATAACTGATACGACGGTCAAAAAGCTCTATGGACAAAGTGTGATGAAAGCACTAGAGGCGACGGGGAAGAAGGTATCTGTGTCTACTGTGCCGGTGGGGGAGAGGTCAAAGTCTCTGAGAGTAGCTGAGCGTGGGTACAGATTTCTACTGAAGAATAATGTCGACCGCAGGGCACTAATCTGTACTCTGGGGGGAGGTGTTGTCGGAGATGTAGGTGGCTATATAGCAGCTACTTACCTTCGGGGGATTAATTATATTCAATTGCCAACAACACTCCTTGCCCAGGTAGATAGCAGTATCGGTGGCAAGGTAGGGGTTAACTTCAGTGGGAAAAAGAATATGATTGGCAGCTTCTACCAGCCAAGAGCAATTATTTCCGATGTAGCTTTTCTGAAATCCTTACCTCCAGCGGAGATGCGGAACGGCATGGCTGAGGTGATAAAGTATGGTTTAGCGATGGACGAGGAGCTATTCCGTATTCTCGACCAGAGAGGGGAGAGAGAATTTACTACGGCTGAACTGGTAGATATTGTTATGCGGTGTTGCTATTTGAAAGCCCGTATAGTAGAAGTGGACGAGACAGAACGAAGTGGGCAGCGAGCCATACTCAACTTTGGTCATACCGTTGGCCATGCCCTTGAAGCTGTGACCAAGTTGCAAGGACTGAGTCACGGCGAGGCAGTGGCTATCGGGATGGCAGCCGCCGCCAGGATAAGTGAGCAAGTCGGCATACTTGATGGAAGCAGTATTCATAGAATTGAGAAGGTGCTTCTACAGTTTGGCCTGCCTACCTACTGTCAGCAAGTAACTCCCGATGACTTAATTGAAGCTATCCGCTTTGATAAGAAAACGACCGGTGGTGAGACAGGTTGGGTTCTGTTGAAGGGCATTGGTAAGGGTGTGGTTAACCAGCCGGTGGAGGAGAATGTTGTAAGAAAAGTTCTTATGGAGATATGCCGATGAGAATATTAGTTATTAATGGTCCCAATTTAAATGTGTTAGGCAGAAGAGAGGCGGAGCACTATGGCGTGGATACCCTGGAAACGATAGAGCGCACACTCATCGAGAAAGGGGAGGAACTAGGTTGTGAGCTTATTTTCTTCCAGTCCAATCATGAGGGCGGTATTATCGACTTTATCCAGGAAGAGGCAGGACGAGCTGATGGTATCCTTATTAATCCCGGAGCACTGACCCACTACAGTTACTCACTTCATGACGCCCTTGTTGATTCGGGATTACCTACGGTTGAGGTACATCTGTCAAACATTCATGCCCGAGAGAACTGGCGCCAGACATCAGTCATTGCTGGTGTAACCATTGGCCAAATTACCGGCTTTAAGGCACAAAGTTATTCACTGGGGCTTGAAGCCCTAGTTAATCATATCAGGAGCCAGAAAGAAAAGTGAGGGTAAGAATAACCCCATCGGCAGTGGCTGGAGTGGTTTCGGCACCGCCATCGAAGAGCTACACCCACCGAGCGGTGATATTAGCCTCACTGGCGGCGGGCGAGACAAGAATCGAGAACCCGTTGACATCAGATGACACCCTTTATACGATTGATGCCTGCCGCTTTCTAGGCGCCGATATTAAGCGGGATGGCAATATGCTAAGAGTTATTGGTACCGGTGGGCAAATTAAGGTTGCCCCCGATAGACAGAAGATATTTGTTGGTGACTCGGGAAGCACCATTCGAATGGTAGCCCCACTGGTGGCTCTAGCCCAGACGACGGTAGTCTTCAATGGCGACATACAGCTTCGCCAACGCCCGCTAAGCGATTTGCTTTCGGCATTAGAAAGCCTGGGGGTTCGTGCTCGCTCGCTGACTAATAATGGCTGCCCGCCTATCGAAATCCAGGGGAGTGGACTTATTGGTGGCGAGGTTACAATTCCCGGGCTGGTGAGTTCTCAGCATATCAGCGCATTGCTTATGATTGCCCCCTATGCCGATAACGGGGTAAGAATCAAAGTTGCTAATGAGCTCCGTTCTAAACCATACATAGACATAACCCTCGATGTTATGCGAGACTTCGGGGTTGACGTCGTAAATCGCAACTATAAAGAGTTCTTGGTCAAAAGCGGCCAACGATATAAAGGGAGGCACTACCGGATAGAGGGAGACTACTCCTCAGCCGCCTATTTCCTATCCGCAGGAGCGATTGGTGGCAGGCCGGTAACGGTAAAGAATCTGAAAGCCAACTCCATCCAGGGTGATAAATATCTTTTGAATATCCTGTCACAGATGGGATGTTCCGTTGAATACCAGAAAGAGCAGGTGACGATTTCTCGCCACAAGGAGCTGACAGGTGTTACCGTGGATATGGGTGATTATCCTGACATTGTCCAGCCAGTGGCGGTTGTTGCTGCTTATACCCGCGGTAAGACAGAGATTACAAATATTGGCCATTTAAGGTTTAAGGAGACAGACCGGCTCAGCAACACGGCAGTGGAACTTGGCAAGATGGGAATAAGAACTGATGTAACCGAGAGCACAATGGTAGTTTACGGTGGCAAGCCAAAGGGGGCTGAAATTGAGGCCCACCATGACCATCGGATGGCGATGAGTTTGGCCATTGCCGCTCTTTTTGCCGATGGTGATTCAATCATTAACGGCGCTGAAGCAGTTACCAAGTCCTATCCCCAGTTCTTCGCCGACCTGGCAAGGCTAGGGGCAAAAATTGAGGAATTGCCATGAACATTGTCCTTATTGGTATGAGAGGCTCTGGAAAAACAACGGTGGGTAAAATTTTAGCCAGAAAATTAGGCAGAAGGCTTACTGAGATGGATAGGCTAATCACCCAGAGAGCTGGACTGAGTATTCCTGAGATTGTGGGGAGGTACGGATGGGCGAAGTTCAGAGATGTGGAAGAGGAGATAACTGGTGAGGTAGCCACGCTGGATAATATTATCAATGCTACCGGCGGTGGGATAGTAACAATAGAGAAAAACGTTGAGAAGCTTAAGAAAAACGGGATACTGGTCTGGCTTAAGGCTGGTGTAGATTCGCTGCTTAAGCGCGTTGGCGAAGATACAATTCGGCCGCTGTTAGTCAGCGGCAGAACACAACAGGAGGATATTGAGATAACCCTTAACCAAAGAAAGCTCCTGTACCAAAAAGCAGCCGATTTGGTCATTGATACTGAAGACAAGACGCCGGAGGAAGTGGCTGAGGTAATCATAAACTTACTAGCGATACGAGGGGAGCTTACCAGTGATTGATGCCGGCACAGCAATCTGTTGCCTTATCGGCGACCCGGTTGAGCACTCGCTTTCCCCCTTAATTCATAATGCCGGGTATGAAGCCCTGGGTATCAATTTTCTCTACGTCCCATTTAGGGTCAAGCACATTAAACTGGCAATAGATGGCATAAAAGGGCTGGGTATTCGTGGGGCAAGCGTTACTACGCCCCATAAAGCTAGTGTCATGGAGTACATTGACGAAATTGATGAGGTCGCCAAAAAGATTGGCGCGGTCAATACTATTGTCAATAATAACGGAGTGTTAACCGGTTTCAACACTGACTATCATGGGGCACTAAAAGCATTAGAGGAGGTGACGACTCTTGGAGGCAAGAGGGCAGTCCTCATCGGGAGTGGTGGTGCCGCCTCGGCTATCGCCATGGGGCTGAAGAGGAATGGGGTTGAGCTAGTAGTCTTGAACCGGACCATAGAGAAGGCAAGAGAGCTGGCTAAGCTGGTTAATGCCGAGGGCTTTGGTGACCTGGAGCAACTCCCGCTAGTCTCTTCGGCTGACATCTTGATAAATGCCACCTCGGTCGGAATGTGGCCGAGGGTAAATGACACAATCATTTCCAAAGACCTTCTGCCCGACAAGCTCACCGTCTTTGATGTCGTTTATAACCCGAAAGAGACCAGATTGCTGACCGAAGCCAGAGACAAGGGATGTACTGTTGTTTATGGCTACAAGATGCTGCTTTATCAAGCAGCTATGCAATTTGAACTCTTCACTGGATGCCAGGCTCCGTTGCCAGCCATGGAGCATACTTTGACTGAGGCTTTAGAAGGAGAGAGACATGCTTCGTATTTTGACCGCCGGTGAATCTCATGGTCCTGCCTATGTGACCATTATTGAAGGGATGCCAGCTGGGGTCAGCGTTCGCATTGAGGATATTAATCGAGACCTGAAACGCAGGCACTCGGATTTTGGCCGTAGTGGGAGGGGATTAATTGAAGAGGATAAAGCCGAAATCGTCTCTGGTGTCCGCTATGGTAAGACGCTTGGTAGCCCGATTACGCTAGTGGTCAAGAACCTGGACTTTGCCAATTGGCAGAAAGAAATGACAAGCGAGGCGACCAGCCAGGAAGCTACTAAAGTGACTGCACCCCGACCGGGGCATGCCGACCTGGCTGGTGTTTTGAAGTATGGACAGGACGATATAAGGAATATCTCAGAGAGGGCGAGCGCCAGAGAGACAATAGGCAGAGTCATGGCTGGGGCGGTCATCAGACAGCTGCTGCTGGAATTTGGTATCAGGATAGCCAGCCATACTGTTCAGGTAGGACCGGTGACGCTAACTCGCCGCCCTTACGATTTTGAAGAAGTATTTTCAGTCTTTGAAAGAGACCCGGCTATAAGGTGCATTGACTCAGAAACATCTCAGAAGATGAAACGGGTAATCCTTGAGGCTCGCACCAAGAAAGATACGCTCGGTGGAGTCATTGAGGTTATTGCCACTGGTGTCCCCGTAGGCCTGGGAAGTGTTATGCACTATGACCGCAGGCTTGATGGTAGAATCGCTCAAGCCTTAATGAGTATTCCCTCAGTCAAGGCAGTTGAAATAGGGAATGCTATTCAGGGAGCGGCTATGTTTGGCTCGGAGTTTCAGGACGTTATTGCCCATAATGGTCATCGTTTCATTCGTGAGACCAATAATATGGGTGGAATAGAGGGCGGCATGAGTAATGGTGAAGATATCATTTGCCGTGTTTACCATAAACCAATCTCAACACTTGGAGCCCCGATAAAGACGGCGGATATCGCAACTCATAGGTCAGTGCCAGCCCTAGTTGAGAGGTCGGATATCTGCGTTGTTCCTCGAGCTGGCGTTATCTCTGAAGCAATGCTGGCTTTGGTTTTGGGGCAGGCAATGACTGAGAAGTTTGGCGGCGACCACATTGATGAGATGAAACGCAATTTCAGTTTCTATACTCAATCGCAGGAAAAGAACATTTAGGAGATAGTTATTGCTACCTGATGATAGGGGATACTTTGGCAAGTACGGGGGGCGGTTTGTCCCTGAAACCCTCATGCCAGTCTTGGATGAGCTGACAATAGCCTATAAACAGGCAAAGGTTGACGCCGCCTTCTGGGCTGAGTTTGACTCACTGTCTCGTGACTATTCAGGGAGACCGACGCCACTCTACCTCGCCGAAAGGCTGACCGAGCACTGCGGTGGTGCTCAGGTTCTCCTCAAGCGGGAAGACCTGGCTCATACCGGGGCTCATAAGATTAATAATGCCCTGGGGCAGGGTCTCCTTGCCCGGAGGATGGGAAAGCGGAGAATTATCGCCGAGACCGGAGCCGGGCAGCACGGAGTGGCTACCGCTGCTGTATGTGCCATGCTGGGGCTACAGTGCATTATCTATATGGGTGAGGAGGATATGCACCGCCAGTCCCTTAACGTCTTTCGCATGAAGCTGATGGATGCCGAGGTAAGGGCAGTAACTAGCGGTAGTAAAACTCTGAAGGATGCCATCAATGAAGCGATAAGAGACTGGGTAACTAACCCCAAGGACACCTATTATCTTCTTGGTTCAGTAGTCGGTCCTTATCCCTATCCCATGATGGTGCGCGACTTTCAGTCGGTAATCGGTAAGGAAACGAGGCAGCAGATACTGGCTAAATTTGGTCGCTTGCCCGACTATATAATCGCCTGCGTCGGTGGCGGGAGTAATGCCATTGGTATTTTCCATCCTTTTTTGGACGACAAGGATGTCAAACTTATTGGAGTGGAGGCAGCGGGGAGGGGACTTAACACCGGGGAGCATGCCGCTTCACTGGTTGCAGGAACAGTCGGAGTGCTCCATGGGACAAAATCCTATGTTCTCCAGGATAGTAATGGGCAGATTCGGGAAACACACAGCATTTCTGCCGGGCTGGATTACCCCGGTGTTGGACCGGAACACAGCTATCTCAAGGACACCGGGCGCGCCATGTATATGGCGGTAAGCGACGAGGAGGCACTTGATGGCTTTCAGCTGCTGTGCCGTACCGAGGGGATTGCCCCCGCCCTTGAACCGGCTCATGCTATATTCTATGCGGCTAAGTTAGCCGGTTCCTTAAATAGAGAGCAAATCATTGTGGTAAATCTTTCCGGGCGCGGTGATAAGGATATGGATATCGTGGTTGAAGCACTGCGGGTGAAGCCTTGAGCAGCATTGCTTCTGTCTTTAGCCAACCAGGGCACATAGCTCTTATAGCCTATGTTACGGTAGGTTATCCCAGTATTGAAGCCACCTTGAAGGTGGTTCCTCTTCTTGCCTCAAGCGGTTGCGACATTGTGGAGTTGGGGATACCCTTCTCCGACCCCTTGGCTGACGGTGTTACCATACAAAAGTCAAGCTTTTGCGCTTTGCAGAATGGAGTTTCTCCCCAGCTTTGCCTTGAGACAGCTACGCAACTGAGTCAAATAGTGGAAATGCCCCTAGTATTTATGACCTATTTTAATCCCGTCTTTAGCTACGGTCTTGAAGCATTCTGCGCTGCCTGCACTAGGTCTGGTATTGATGGTTTAATCGTCCCTGATTTACCACCAGAGGAGGGCAGAGAGCTGGAGGCTATTAGCCAAAGACAAGGACTTGACCTCATTTACCTCCTGGCTCCGACCAGCACTAAACAGCGCATGAGACTTGTTGCTGAGAGGTCTCGGGGATTTATCTACCTGGTTTCGGTAACCGGGGTTACTGGAGTTAGGGAGAGACTACCTGCTGACTTGGAGGCATTTGTCGCCAGGGTGAGGAAGGTAGCCACCCAGCCACTGTGTGTTGGCTTCGGGATATCCACTCCAGAGCAGGCAAGACAGGTAGCCCGGATAGCTGACGGGGTGATTGTAGGTAGTCGGATAATTCAGCTTATGGAGGTTGATGATGACCTCCTATCAGTTAGCAGTTTCATAAAACGGTTAAGGCATGCCCTTGATGGGTCACGCCAGAGCGGGCATCAAACTGGCACTAGTTAACAGCGAGACGCTATGCTGGGCTGAAGGAACAAAAACAGAGTAAGAAGGTTCAATTGCCCTCTATTTATCATTAGTTTAACCTAAAACCGGTGTGGAAATGGTAGAAAACAGTTTATCGTCGGCTGCCATTACTAATAACTTAAACACCCGTTTTATCGGTCAAAGGGTTATTTACTATCCCAGACTGACCTCAACCATGGATGTAGCTAAGCGAGAGGCTCAACAAGGAGCAATAGAAGGAACGGTGGTCATTGGCGGGGAACAAACCGCAGGCCGGGGGCGAATAAAGCGACCCTGGCTATCACCCAAGGGGAGCATTGCTTTGTCTATCATTCTTTACCCCAGTCTGGCTTACCTACCTTCCCTTATTATGGTCGCCTCTCTAGCCGTAGTTCACTGTATTGATAAAGTCATCGGCTTAAAATCGCAGATTAAGTGGCCTAACGATGTCCTAGTTAATGACAAAAAGGTGTGCGGGATTTTAATTGAGAGCGATGTAAGGGGCAACACCGTAGACTACGCCATTATAGGCATAGGGATAAATGCCAACCTGAGGCTTTCCGATTTTCCTGAAATTCCGCCCACCGCCACCAGCCTTTCCCATGAGCTTGGAAGGAAGGTATCACGGCTGGATATAATACGGTGCCTGTTAGCCGAAACAGAAAGATTATACCTAGCTCTGCCGGCTGGGGAGTCTGTTTACCACGAGTGGCGGGATAACCTGGCAACACTGGGCAAAAAGGTTCGGGTAAAGTCGGGCGAAACTACTTACGACAGCATCGCCGAATCAGTAGCCAGCGATGGCAGCTTAATCCTTCGCCAGCCTGACGGAAGCCTGATTAAAATTGTCGCCGGAGATGTTACTTTGCGTGACTAGATGTAGTTTCCCCGAGCCTGCCATCTTGAGCAGGCTCGGGGTCAGCTTTACCTGTGGCTATTTGGTTGTCTCTTCACCTGACTGGTGCACCGGCACCTCTTTTCTCATAAACATGCCGATAAGGTCTATCGGCAAGGGGAAGATTATAGTGCTATTTTTCTCCGCGGCTATCTCAACCAGTGTTTGCAGGTAGCGAAGCTGTAGCGTGACTGGCTCCCTGGCGATAATAGCGCCAGCCTGAGCCAGCTTCTCTGAGGCTTGAAGCTCGCCCTCAGCGTGGATGATTTTAGCCCGCCTCTCCCTCTCTGCCTCAGCCTGAGCCGCCATAGAGCGCCTCATCGTTTCTTGAAGTTCCACTGACTTGATCTCCACGACGCTGACCTTCACCCCCCACGGGTCAGTCTGTTCGTCAATTATCTTCTGTAGTGCCTGATTAAGCTTTTCCCGTTGTACCAATAGTTCATCAAGCTCGTGTTGCCCCAGTACATTTCGCAGTGTTGTCTGTGATATCAACGAGGTAGCTCGGACGTGGTCTAAAACCTTAACTACTGCCGCCTCAGGGTCAACCACCCGGAAATATACCACGGCATCAACCCCGACGGTAACATTGTCCTTAGTGATTACATCTTGTCGCGGGACATCCATAGTCACAATCCGCAGGTCTACCTTTATCATCCGGTCAACAAAGGGGATAATGAAAAATAGACCTGGACCTTTGGCTCCGACCAGCCGCCCCAGACGGAGAATGACCCCCCGCTCCCACTCCTTGACAATCTTAACCGCCATAGGAATAAGTATAATCAAGGCTAAAACAATTAGACCGATAACAATCGGGTCCATTTATTTACCTCCTTTATTATTTCTTGACTACATACAGTTTTAAGCCATCAACCTTGGTTATAATCACCTCCTCCCCGGGTTTCACCCGACCCTTTTCTGATATTGCCGTCCAGCGTTCACCCTTGAAGAAAACCATGCCCTCGGGTTCCAGAGCTACCTTAACAATGGCAATCTTTCCTATCAGCTCTTCTCTGCCAGTATATGCTTGACGGCGGTGAGCTCGGATGATTCGCTGAATGGCGAAGGCGAAGAAAGCAACAACTAGGATTACTACTACAGCAATCAGCCATGGGTCTATTTGAAACAATGGCCCTCCAGGAAACAAAATTAACGAACCGAGGACTAAAGCAGTTATGCCCCCGGCGGTAAACAAACCGAAGGTGGCGGTGAGCACCTCACCGATAAATAAACCGAAGGCAAGTAGGATAAGCAATATACCTCCCAATCTGGCATCAAGAACACCTAAAGAGTAGAAGGCAAGAAGCAGGCTAATAGCACCTATGATTCCGGGAAAGAACGCTCCCGGGTTGTAAATCTCAGCAATAATGCCGATGCTGCCTATGCTAAGCAAAATATAGGCAATGTTGGGGTCGCTAATAGCATGCAAAAAGCGCTCAATAGAGTTCATCTCATCCCTAGCTAACTCGTAGCCTGTGGTATTAATGGTAACCTCGGCACCATTGGCTAAGGTAACCTTCCGGCCATTGATTTGGGAAATAAGGCTATCTAAACTATTAGCTCTAAGATTGATGAGGTTGGAATTCAATGCGTCAACATCGGTGAAGGATTTACTTTCCGTTACTGCTAGCTGGGCTTCCTCAATATTACGACCGCGCTCCTGAGCAATGGTCTTCATCCACTTAGCCGAGAACTCGGTTATCTTTTTCATTTGCTCCTCTGGTATCGCCTCCCCACCACCACTTACAGGATGGGCGGCGCCAATAGTAGTGCCTGGCGTCATGGCGGCGATATGAGCCGAAAAAGTAATAAAGGTTCCTGCTGAAGCCGCCCAAGCACCTTTTGGAGAGACATAAACAACAACGGGAACATTAGCATTCATAATTCTCTTGACTATTCTCTCCGTTGAATCTAGTAGCCCTCCGGGTGTATCTAACTCAATGATGCAGACAGTGACATTTTTGTCTTCAGCCTGGCTAATGCCTCGGTCAATATAGTCAGCAACGATAGGAACAATGGTGCCCTCAATGCGCAAGACCTGGACTGACTGGGTATTAGCGCTGGCTGTAACTGCTAATAAGACTCCAGTAAGTAAAGCTATAAAGAAAGCAAGGCAAAGGGCTTTAAATAATTTCTTACTCATGTCAGCGGTTGGTAAATTAAATTGTATATTGATTATAACCGCATTGCAAATAAAAATAATCGAGATCGTCTAGCAACCTATCCCCTCAAAGAGTCTTCGACCTGACCCCCTTCTATAAGAGCTTACTCAATTAAGAGTGTCTAAGAGGGGCGTCAGCCCCTCTTTCTTCTCCTCCCCCTCTCCTTTTCAAGGAGAGGGGGATAAAGGGGGTGAGGTTAATAAAGAATCTCAATAATCCGCAGTTGAATAGCTAGGCGGAGTAGTGTTAAAATCTACCAACTATGGATAAAAGATATAAATATGAAAATCCAAAGGTGTAAAGGAACCCGGGACTTATCTCCACAGGAAATGGCAGGCTTTCGTCTCATTGAGAGCGCATTTAGAGACTGCTGCCTCAAATGGGGATATAAGGAGGTCAGGACGCCAACCCTTGAGTATCTCCATCTATTCACCTCCACGGGGACACTCACTCCAAGCAGGTTAGGCAAGGTATACTCCTTCCTTGATTGGGATGGCTGGAGTGGAGAAAGGGTGGTGTTGAGACCTGACGGCACTATCCCTGTTGCCAGGCTTTATATTGATACTATGGAAGGACTGGCTAAGCTATTTTATGTAGCCAATGTCTTCATCTTTGAGGAGACGGGGCAGAAAACAAGGGAAAGATGGCAATGTGGGGCTGAACTTATAGGAGCAGGCTCCCCTCTGGCTGATGTAGAATTAGTAATGCTGGCTCTGGAGGTTTTAAAACGGCTAAGGCTTGACGGTATTGAGCTGAGGCTATCCCATGCTGGATTAATCAGGGCATTGCTGGCAAAGCTGGAGCTAAGTCCTGAGGCGCAGACCAGGATATTTGACCAGATTTTAGACGGGGATATAGAAGCGCTGGCTAAGGTAAAGCTTGACCGACCTGAATTAGGCAGGGCTTTGCTTGACCTGAAGGGGAAATCATCTGGGTTCCTAAAGAACTTGAGGGCTCTATTTACCCCAGATTTGTCCCGGCTCAAGCCCTATATTGACGACTTCATAAACATCACCGAGCTTCTTGAGGCTCTTGGCTGTGATTACCACATTGACATAGCTTCAGGCAGGGGCTTTGAGTACTACACTGGGGTGATTTTCCAGCTTTTCAAGGGCGAGGAGAAGATAGGTGGCGGTGGTAGATATGATGCCCTTATTCCGCTAATGGGGGGCAAGGACACCCCAGCTTCTGGTTTTGCCCTTTACCTTGACCGGCTGATGAATCTGGTAAAGCCAGAAGCCTTGGCTAAACCCTCAGGACAAAGAATTCTAATCAGGGCTGAACCTGGAGCGGTAAAACAGGGCTTCAGCACTGCCAGTCGCCTCCATGAAGCCGGTTATATGGCTGAGTTCTATCTGGGCGGGCAAAAATGGGCTGATTTTGACTGGACGCTCGATGTTCAAAGTAAAGCACCCACCTTTATTTTGACTGACCAGGTCAAGCAGAAAAGGTTTGAGGCAAAAACTGCTGATGAAGTGTTAAACTTATTACAGGAAATGGGCGAGGTTCTGTGAGAAAAATTTACCAATCCAATATATAAGGAGATTCACGAGATGCGTAAGACACAAATTGTGGGAGTTTTACTCATAGCCATATTAGTTGTCCTTGGGGCATGTGCCCCAACACAAACACCAACACCTGAGCAAGTGCTAACACCAACGCCTATAGATTATGCTTCTCTTAGCCTTGTGACTATGGAGCGGACTAATGAGGTAAAGCTAAAGCCAAAAGTTGTTAAGCTCGGGGAAGAGACTATAGAAACAGACCCCGAAGCTAGCGTTTTTGGCATAACACGTACTGTGCACACCTTACAGCCAGGGAAGGGTATGGATGCACTAATCTTAATTGTGAGAATAGAAAACCCAGCACAGCATTACATATTCCCAAATGTGATGCCAGGATACTTATATGATACCGAGGGAGAAGAATATCGTGAAGAGGGAGAAGCTGTTAAAGGTGAACCAAAGACACCCAAATCTTTATACACCGAAATATTGGTAAAGGAACTGAACTGGGTCAAGGTTCTTCCCTCAAGTTCAGCCACTGAGGATATTATCGCGCCTGGCGAGTCTTATGACTGGGTTTTTATATTCCATATCCCCACAGAGCGCAATCCCAGTGGGTTCTCGTTCAGATATGCCGTTGGTGAAACAGCAGATCCACTGGTAGGGAAGTATGAGGACGGCGAGTCTTCCATTCCTCTTACTACAGAGTGAACTGGAGTGACAGGAGGTTTCTGAAAGGAGGCTGAGAGAATGGCACGCACTACCTTAACCCAACAGGAATACCAGTGGATTTTAGATGCAGTCAATGGCTTTGTTGGGCCACGACCTACAAAGGCAGAAGGTCGTATTGATAGCAAAGCCAATAGACAGCGGTGGGCATGGGGCTCTGTGCGCGGCTGGACTGAACAAAAGTTAAGAAAGTACGACCGCCCTGCTACAAGAGAGGAAATATTTGAGATAGTAAGGCAGTATGTGCAAGGAGGTAAAAGGAAAGTTTGAAGGGGCTTTGCCCCTTCAAAACTAATCCTTCCCCCTCTCCTTTGAAGGAGAGGGGGATACAGGGGGTGAAGTGGATAAACAATTAAAGGTAGCGTTGCCTAAGGGTCGCCTTTTAGCCCAGACGGCTGCCCGGCTCCGAAAAGCCGACTGGGGAGTCATTGGCTACCATGAAAAGGCACGGCTTTACCGGATTAAGTCTAGAAGTTTTCCCCACCTCTCAGCCAAGGTGTTTCACGAGAGGGACGTCCCTATTCAGGTGGCAATAGGTAACTACGACCTGGGCATTTGCGGCTCAGACTGGATTGAAGAGCTTTTGACAAAATACCCTAGTAGTGCCTTAGTCAAGGTGGGGAATCTGGAATATGGAGAGGGTGCTCTATATGCAGCCGCCAGCCGCTCCGGGGGAATATCCACCCTAGAGGAAGTACGTGCCAAGCCGGGCATTATACGTATTGCCAGCGAGTATCCCAATCTGGCTGAGTCCTTTGCTTTGAATCTTCGGTTGAGGCGGTTTAGCATCTTTCCCCTGTGGGGAGCGGCTGAGGTTTATCCCCCGGAAAGCGCCGATTTGGCTCTGGTCTCAGGCACCATAGAGGAGCTCCTCTATTACGGACTGATGCCAGTAAGCAAAATTCTCAGCGTTAGCGCCTTTTTAATCGCTAATAGGAATAGCTGGGAAGCTAAAGACATGGGTGAGGTAGTGACCTCTGTCTGTGATAAGGCGATGGCTCAAGAGCAGCATCCTGCTCTAGACACAGTAACAAAACTAGAAACTATCGGTCAACGTCTTCCCGAATACGAAACCTGCTCTGAGGAGGTAGCGCGGTTTGCTTTGCCCGACGGGCATCAGCAATTGCCTACCCTTCGCCTGCTAACTAAGGCTAACATTGGCATCCACGATTACCCCTCAGCAACGGGGAATCGAAGACCTAAGACTGACCTACCTGGTGTCACCATTAAGGTGATTAGACCTCAGGATATGCCATTACAGGTAGCTAATGGGAATTTCGACCTGGCTATTACCGGCAGGGACTGGCTTATGGAGCACCTTTATCAGTTCCCCTCCAGTCCAGTGACAGAACTGCTCGACCTGAAACTGGGTAGGGTTAAAATAGTGGCGGTAGTGAGCAAGGATTTACCTGCAGCCGATGTCCATAGCTTGAGACAGCTTAATGCCGAGCGAGCGGTGCCCCTTAGAGTAGCTTCAGAGTATGTAAATATTGCTGATAAATACGCTAGAGATAACCACCTCGGCTTATATCGGGTGATTCCTACCTGGGGAGCCAGTGAAGCCTTTCTGCCCGAAGATGCCGACCTATTGATTGAGAATACTCGGACAGGGCGAACCATAGCCAGACATAACCTCAAGGTTATTGACACCCTTTTTGAATCGACAGCCTGTCTCATCGGTAGTACCCACCGGGTTTCAAATTCCGTTAAGCAGGAAAGGATAAAGTCTATTATTGAAACCCTGCGAATGACGGCGGAGGAAATTTAAAGTGAGAATTATAGAAGGCTTTGAGCCAGCAAAATCAGCATTATCACGGCAGCCTGGGGCTGAGTTTCCTATGACTTCACCAGCACTAAGGCAAAAAATAAAAGAGGTATTTGGGACGGAAATCAGCCCAGGGCAAGCCGTCAGGCGAATAATTGACGAGGTGCGCCGTAGAGGGGACGCTGCCCTTTTTGATTATACCTTGAAGATCGACCGGGTGAAGCTTACCTCGCTGGAAGTGAGTAAACAGCAGATAGCCAGCGCCTACCAGGAGGTGGATAAAGAGCTTGTTTCCGCCCTCAAACTGGCAGCCAAGCGGATACGCTCCTTCCACCTAAAACAAAAAGGCAGTATCTGGCGCAGCGCCACTAAACCAGGCTCAGGGCAGCTAATACGCCCGCTGGAGCGTGTTGGCGCTTACGCCCCCGGCGGCACTGCCTGTTATCCGTCAACGGTGCTAATGACTACAATTCCAGCCAGGGTGGCTGGGGTCAAGGAGGTCATCCTGGTTACGCCGCCAAAAGCTAATGGGGTAGTTCCACCACTAACATTAGTCGCCGCCGATATTGCCCAGGTTGACCGCATATTCTCCATCGGTGGTGCTCAGGCAATCGCTGCCCTTGCCTTTGGCACCGAGTCTGTGCCTAAAGTGGACAAGATATGTGGCCCGGGCAATATCTTTGTCGTCCTGGCTAAAAAGCTGGTATATGGAATAGTCGGCATTGACGGACTCCAGGGACCAAGTGAGGTGCTAATCATAGCTGATGAAACAGCTAACCCCGAGTATTGTGCTGCCGACCTTTTAGCCCAGGCTGAGCATGACCCCTTAGCCTCAGCCGTGTTAATCACTACCT
>Ga0315296_10000943_pt1 | contig 25882 bp, 19 predicted proteins | sample YL17G14_18_MG_FD_203921 | JGI IMG/M metagenome (GOLD analysis project Ga0315296, IMG submission 203921) | Sediment microbial communities from Yellowstone Lake, YNP, Wyoming, USA - YL17G14_18 | ecosystem: Environmental > Aquatic > Freshwater > Lake > Sediment | place: USA: Wyoming | collected... | reverse complement strand
AGAGGAGAAAAAAGCATTAGAGACGCAACGATGGGATATTGAAGAAAAAAGGAGAAAGATTGAAAGAGAAAGATGGGATTGGGAAGGGGAAATTAATAAAATAAAGGAACAGGCGAGAGGCGTTGACTTGAGATATCAAAAGTTATTGACCAGAGAGGAAGAAATAAAGGAAAGGCAAAGAAAAATTGCCGACAGGCAGGAAGAACTTCATGCAGAAGAAGAAAAAGCCGAACTAGAAAAAGAGCTCCAAAAACTTTTGGACAAGAAAGGACCTTTAGAATTAGAAAGGAATCAGTTTGTAGGAAGAGAAAATAAATTAAAGGAAAACGTAGAACAAATTCTTGAAAAAGAGGCTGAGGTTGAGAGGGAACAAAAATCTATCGAAGAAAAAGAAAGATTAGCTAAAACGCCAGAGGAGAAAAAAGCATTAGAGACGCAACGATGGGATATTGAAGAAAAAAGGAGAAAGATTGAAAGAGAAAGATGGGATTGGGAAGGGGAAATTAATAAAATAAAGGAACAGGCGAGAGGTGTTGAAACAAAATATCAAGACATTATCGAGCAGGAGAATAAACTTAAAGAAAGACTAAAAGAAGTTGACCGTTTATTGAAAAAAGAGGAGGCGACGATAAAAACAGAGGTAACCAAAAAAGGGCGGCCCGAAGTAAAGGAGGTCGAAGAAGAAGGGGCTGAAAAACCAAAAAGGGAAGAATTCGTTCCTGAAATTAATCAGGCAGAGAGAGAAGAGCAAGAGAGACACAGAGAAATAGAGAGATTAATGAAGGAAGCAGGAGAAAAAAGAAAATTAGAAGAAGCCCAAAGGATGGAAGTGAGACCAGAGAGGCCGGAGGGGGAAGTAGCAGGACCAGAAAGAGTAGCAGAGCCAGAAAGAATAGAGGAAGAATTGCCAAAATTGGGGAGAGAAAAAATAGGAGCAGGGGGAACACAGCCAAGTTTTTTAGCTGAAGAAGAATTAAGAGAGCCGGAAACAAAAAAGAGTGAAATTAAAAAAAGATTGGCTGAAATTCAAACAAGAGAAGAGGAGGAAAGGAAAAAATTTTTAGAAAGAATTCAAGAAGAAAGAGAAAGAAAGGGGGAAGTTGTAAAACCGAGAGAAGTATTTGAAGCTCCTCCTCCGGCAGAGCCTACAGAACCTGTTGAAATTTTCCGGCCCCTGCCCCAAAGACCTTCCTGGTTCGGCCGCTTTTGGACTAGGCTCTTAGCCTTTCTGCTGGTCTTATCAGTTTTAGCTGGTGTTTCTCTTCTTATTTATTGGTTTTTCTTCGTCAGACAACCACCTCTTCCACCCACAAAATGGTGCGAGTCTGAACAACGCGACATCTTAGAGAGCGAGTGGATATCAGAGAGGTGTACACCGCCGCCAGTTGTTGTCCCGGAAATTCCCATCCCGCCAGCTTTAATTTCGGTAGATAATATTCTAACCTTTGAAATTAATGAGCCGAGCGAAATAAATATCTATCTTTCCCAAGCCCTTCAAAAAACTCCGGAAACTTCAGCCCAAGATAAAATTACCAGAATTATAATAAAAGACCTTCAAAAGAAACAAGTCCCGGGGTTAGAAGATTTTTTGACTCTTTTCCAGGCTAAAACTCCAGAAGGATTTTATCAGAAGCTCAATAAAGATTTCAATTTATTCATTTATGCGCAGAAAGAGGGAAACCGCTTGGGTTTGATAACGAAAATTGAAGACAAAACAGGTCTAATAGAAATGCTTAGACTTTGGGAAGACACAATGGAGACCGATTTGACAAAGCTATTTGCATTTCTCGGCAAAGACAAACCGGCTGTCAAAGATTATTTCGCGCGAACTGAATACCGCGGCGCTTCTATCCGATGTCAAACTTATACCTTGGAAGATTTCGGAAGTTGCTACTCAATAGTCGGAGACTATTTTATCTTTACCAGTTCGCTTGCCAGCATGAAAAAAACAATCGACAGGGTCCATTAATTATGTTCAGAGAAAATTCTTTTTTTAAAAAAATAAGGGAAAAATTAGAAAAAAATAAGGCCTCAATCGAAGCTTCTCTTAAGGGATTTGCCACAAAGGACAAGAAATTATCGGGTGATTGGGATGTCAGTTTCCCGGAATTTAAGGGCGGACACTTGGAAGAATCGGCTGATGAGGTCGAGGAGTACGAAAACTTGCTTCCAGTCGAATACAGTCTCGAGAATAGGCTTAAAGATATTAATCTGGCTTTAGAAAAGATAGAGAAAGGCAGATACGGGAAATGCGAGAAATGTCAAAAAGAAATTTCTAAAGAAAGATTGGAAATTTATCCCGAAGCCAGGACCTGTAATAAATGTAAGCAATAAAAATGCCAGCGAAAGTATATTCAGCGGCCGTTGTTGGTTTGGATGCCCAAATTATTGAAGTGGAGACTGATTGTAGCTACGGTCTCCGCCGTTTTGATATTGTCGGCCTTCCAGATAAAGCCGTTGAGGAATCAAAAGAAAGGGTGGCCGCAGCGATAAAGAGTATAAAATTTTCTCCGCCCCACCATCAACCTCTTCGTGTTTTGGTTAATCTCGCTCCAGCTGATTTAAAGAAGGAGGGCTCCCTATATGACTTTCCCATTGCTTTGAGTTTTCTCCTCGCCTCAAAGCAGGTCAAATTTAATCCAGAAGGTAAAATTTTTATCGGAGAGCTGGCTTTAGATGGAAAGTTAAGACCGGTCAAAGGCGTCCTTTCCATTGCTTTGGTAAGTCAGAAAGAGAAGGGTTTTTCAGAAATCATTTTGCCAAAGAGCAACACAATTGAGGCTGCCGTAGTCTGTGCTAAAAATTCTGACTCAGAAAAAACTATAAAGGTAATCGGAGTCGAGAATTTAAAAGAAGCTGTTGAATATCTCGAGGGCAAAAGAGAAATTGCAGTACCGGAAATAAAAATTGAGGATCTTTTTGAAAAACCTTCTTATTCTTTTGATTTAGGTTTCATTAAAGGCCAAGAATATGCAAAAAGGGCTTTGGAAATTACAGCTGCTGGCGGTCACAACCTCTTAATGTCAGGACCGCCAGGGGCCGGCAAAACCCTTTTAGCCAAAGCTCTTCCTTCACTTTTACCAGCTCTTTCTTTCGAAGAATCTTTAGAAGTCACTAAAATCTATAGCGTGGCTGGCCTCCTGTCAAACGAAAAGTCTTTAATTAGTCTCCGGCCATTTCGAAACCCCCATCACACTACTTCAGAAATGGCTTTGATAGGTGGTGGCAATCCTCCTCGGCCAGGAGAAATTACTCTAGCTCACCGAGGAGTCCTTTTCTTAGACGAGTTTCCTGAATTTCATCGTGATGTCTTAGAAAGTCTGCGCCAGCCGATTGAAGAGGGCCAAATTACCATTTTAAGAGCTAAACACGCTTTAACTTTACCCGCTCGTTTTACTCTGGTAGCAGCAGCCAACCCCTGTCCTTGCGGTTATCTAAATGACCCCGAAAGAAGGTGCAGCTGTACCGGCTCTCAAATTCAAATGTACAAAAGAAAGCTTTCTGGCCCTTTAATAGACAGGGTTGACCTTCTTATCGAGGTACCGCAATTAAAATATGAAAAATTAGTTGCTGTTGACGAGGAAAATTCAAGCAATAAAATGCGAGAGAAAATCGAAAAAGCGCGCCAGATTCAGGAAGAAAGATTCAGGGGCGAGAAAATTTTAACTAATTCAGAAATGGAAATCCCGGAAATAAAAAAATACTGTCAAATCGAGGGCAAATCCCAAAATATTTTAAAAAGTTATGTTGATTCTGGCAGACTCTCTGCCAGAGGTTATCATCGAGTTTTAAAGACGGCAAGAACTATTGCTGATTTAGCTGGCTCTGAAAAAATTTTATATGAACATTTAACTGAGGCGTTAATGTACAGAGTGAGAGAGGCTGAACAAGGATAAAGAAGTGAAAAATAAAAAAGACCGAAGATATCCGGTTTTTTTGTTGCCAATTTAGAAACTATAATTATCTGGCAAAGGGATTCTGGGCTCCGATCACGCCAAAATGTAAATGGCAACCGGTTGTAATCCCGGTATTCCCTATGGTTCCAATCTGGTCACCTGTCAAAACTTTTTGTCCTGGTTTTACTAAAATGGTTTGTAAATGATAATAAATCGTTACTACTCCATTGGGATGTAAAATAGAAACATTATTGCCTGCTCCAGCATTCCAGCCATATTTTGCTTTTACAACTTCTCCGCCGGCTGCGGCGTAGACAGGCTTTCCGCAGCTGCCTCCTGGATGGCTTAAATCAACGGCGTTATACCAGTGTAATCTCTGGGTAATTATATAGGGTGAAGATACTGGAACTATAAAATAACTTGAAGCAAGAGGAATTTGGTTTGCTGAATTTTGACCAGTGGCCACCTGTTTTTTAGTTATGGCAGGCATCTTTCCATCAGGAATAACCAAAATATCACCAATAAAAATATCGCCTCCTTCAGACAATTCATTAAAGGCGATAATTTTATCAATCTCACCTTTGTAGGTTTTGGCAATCTCAGCCAAGGTGTCTCCCTTTTGCACATGATAAATTACGCCAGAAACAGGTAAGATTACCAAATTTTGACCGGGTTTAATTTTTGAGTTTTTATTCAGGTTGTTCGCCCAGAGTAAGGTCTCGAGGGAAATACCGAAATTTTCGGCGATGCTCGCCAAGGTATCGCCTGACTCGGCAGTATATTCGATAATTTCTTTCCGGGGCACAAGAGAAGAATCTTCTCCAAAGTCTCCAACTAAAGAACCCAGAACTTGAGGATTTACCAAATTAGGCGTGGATACTGCTATCAGACTGTTTTTTTGAACAATTAATAAATTTGGGCCTTCTCCAAAGGAGTTTTTACCTGGTTGAAGGAAGGGCCCGTTATTATAAGATTGGTTAGCGCTTTCCTGAGAGAGGGAATTTTTTAACAGATTCAGATTAACCAACGAGGCTTGGAAATTCTTACTAAATTCTGCTGAATTTAACTTGGCAAACAAATTTCGAGGGGAAAAGGCAAGAGTTATAAACAAAATAACCGAAAATAAACCCAAATAGAGAAAGGGGTCTTTCAAAGAACCCTTATTTTTCTGACAAATACGGAGTATTTTCCCAAATAAAGGGCAAAAAATCCCTTTAAGGAGATTTTTCAGTGACGTAGGAATAGTTTTCTTTTGATTTCCCTTTCTTTTCGACCACTTTCTCCAATCTATCATCTCACAGCTCAGAGTCAAGACCTTTTTCCACACGCCTGAAACTCAAATCGTTTTGTTATTTTACCCTTTTGAACTAAACCCCGTTAGAAAGGACGGAGAGTTTTAAGCTTCACCCTTTGAAATAGGCTTTCTAACGGGGTAAAATCGAATAATGGATTTATTATCTCAAAAAGCAATAAAAAAGCTCTTGGCAGAACATCAAATCTTTCCCTCAAAGAAGCTTGGTCAGAATTTTTTAATCAATAAAGCAACATTCCAAAAAATTATTAAAGCTGCCGACCTCCGGCCAGAGGATATTATTTTAGAAATCGGGCCAGGAATCGGAAATCTCACTCAAGAGCTAGCTAAAAAAGTGAAAAAAGTGATAGCGGTAGAAAAAGACCAAAAAATGATAAAAATTTTGACAGAAACGACAAGAAATTTTAAAAATATTAAAATCGTCCAGGCAGATATTTTAAAAATTAAGAGGGCCCAGCTGCCACGCGCAAACTATAAAATAGTGGCTAATTTACCTTATTACATTGTTTCTCCAGTTATCAGAAAATTTTTAGAAACTCCCAGGTCACCAAAAGAAATGATTCTAATGGTTCAAAAAGAAGTGGCCCAAAGAATTGTAGCCCGACCCCCGGATATGAATCTTTTAGCAGTCTCGGTTCAATTTTATGCCGTGCCAAAAATTATTTCTTTCGTTCCAAGGAGCTCTTTTTGGCCCTCACCAAAGGTTGATGGCGCCATTATCAGAATGATTCCCAAAAAACCCTTGTCTAGATTTAATGCTGATTTATTTTTTAAAATTGTGAAGGCTGGTTTTTCCCAGCCACGGAAACAAATTTTAAATAATTTATCAAAGGTGTTAAAATTAGACAAAGAAAAGGCGGCGGCCTGGCTTTTGAAAACGAATATCCAACCCAGTCAAAGAGCTGAAACCCTGAAATTGGAGGACTGGATTTTACTGGTTAAAAAATTTAGATTTTTGCTTTGATTTTTTTGTGCTACAATTAGACAACTATTTAATATAATGAGCAAGAGGAAAACCAAACTCATTATTATCTTTTTCTGGATCTTGGTTTTTTCTTTATGCTCTTTTGTTTTGGCCCAGGAAAGAGAGTTAGAGGTTGAATATCCAGAAATTAGTGGAATAAAACCAGAAACTGTTGCCATCGGTCTGCCCGAATATGCAAAATATATTTTTAATTTTTCTATAATCATTCTGGGCCTAGTTGTTCTCGGTGCTTTAATTAGGGGAGGAGTAAATTATTTAATTTCAGCTGGCCAGCCGGCCAAACTTAGAGAAGCCAGAGACCAAATTGTCTCTGCTTTGTTAGGCGTTGTAATTTTGCTCTCTTCTTATCTAATTTTAACCACCATTAATCCTGAACTAGTAATTTTTCGAGGACCCGGAATGCCCCTTGTGGAGGTGCCTTATTGCGAAAATGATGAGCAGTGTCTTGACCGCCCAGGATGTAGGATTACAGATCCTGATACCGGAGAAGAAAAAAATATTTGCTACTGCGATGTCGAAACCAGAATGTGCCGAGCAAAATACGAACAGGGAGAAACAAGAGTGATTGCTCTCGAAATTCCTCTGGGCCAGATGTTGGCTGAAGAAGGAATATGGGATGAGGAGTTAATTACCCAAACAAAAAATTTACTTGAAGATTTTGAAAATTTTCTTAAAGAAGAAGTCACTGTTAATCCAACTTTTAATAGAATTTCTGATTTAAATAAATACCTTGAAACTTTAACTGACGACTGCCGTTGTAGCGCTTTAACGCCCCTCTCCACTCCAGCAGCAAGCGGAGCACGAGGGATTGATTGTACCGGCGACCCTTGTAAAGACAAACGGGAACAAATTGATAAAATCCGGGACATAAACACTGAGAAAATGAAAAAGCTTGAAGAATTCAAGGGTAAAATAAACAAACAGCTTCAAATTTTTAATGAGAGGGCCGATGCATTTCTTAATGCTGATGAAGAAATGCAAGAATGTTTAGCGGGCGGCAGGATTCTTACTTTGACTGAGTTCCTTGCAAACATAACATTTTATGAAGAATTGCTGGGCGGAAAAATAGAAATCAGACGGAACCCAAGCTATCCTACTGCCCATGCCGACCCTTTCACTTTCTACTGCCTAAAAGGAGGGACGATACTTGACATGCCAATAAGTCCTCTTGACGTTCCTACTGATATTCAAGAAGAGTTTATCCCTAGAGAAGAAGAACCAACGGCAACTGAACCTTTTTATTGTCCGGCAATGATCCCGATAGGTGAATTGATTAATAATGTAGCATTTGAGGCGCTCCAAGCGACTGATAACCTAGAAGCTCTGGTTTCATATATTGATGCGTTACTCGGAGAACTCAGAAATATGGAAACTAGCGTTTCGAAGTGCGCCAAGGAAAATTGCCAAATACTCTCTTCGGGCTCTCTGGTAAATCCCTGCTATATGGGCGTTTGCGGTTGTATACCGGTCTGCCCTGGCGACCCTCCGTATCCCAATCCTTGTTACCCTAACCCCCTCGGCCCTACTCCGCTTTGTCTCATCCGTTCTTACCAGGGGCCAGCAATCTGTATTCCAAAAGAGTTTGATGCTCCTTACCATGGCTCGCCTTGTCCCCGCGATGATATAGAAGAATTAGTTGGGTCTGCTGAAAATCCAAAAGAAAAACCAGGAAAAATTAAAGAAAATGAAGATTGGATTTTTAAAACTATTGAAGATTTGAAAACCAGCTTTGCTACCCCACCATATGTATTAGAAGGACCGACAGAAGCCGAGAATTTAGATTTATTAGAAGGCGTCAGAGCAGCAGCAAAATTTTGTTTTAGCGATAATATCGAAGAGCCAACCTGGTCTCTATTCGATTGTATCACAGCAATAGGAAATGAAGGCCCTGACGGCAACATCATTGCTGACTGTCATCCTCAAACTTTCTTTTGTTGTACAGGTGATAAAAGTGAAGCAGATAAAGCAAGAACAGTTTTACCACGAGAAACCCGAGACCGAAGAGTAACCACTTATTATCAACCACCAATAGCGCTGACTGGGGATTGTCAAGAAGATATCATTATACAAGCGAGTTCCTATGCTGGTATTCGATATAGCCAAGGCCGGCAGAAAGATCCTGCCGACTGTCGCCCCTGGAATAGAGCTCATTGCTATCCCACTGCCCCAGGGTTCGGACCTGAAGGAGTTGGTTGTGTGGATTGTTCCGGGCTTGCCAGCCGCGTCTACCGCGACCTTGGCCTTCTTCCCACCGAACCCCTACTCACCCCCCAGGGATGGTGTTTCAACTCGCGGAGCCTCTCTTTAAGCCCTTATTTGTACAAGGTACCGATAGAAAATGCTCAAAAAGGAGATTTGGTTTGGATCCCTGGTCATGTTAGTATTTTTAAAGAAGGGCACATAAATGGAGTGTACAAAGTTTGGGAGTCAGGAGGAGCATGTTCCGGCGACAGAGTTTGCGAATCAACTTACGACAGAGGACCGGGAGGATGGGCGAGAAAGTATAGGGAAATAAAAATCTACCGAGCAAAAAATCCCTGCGGCACTTTCCGTCCGTACCAATAGAAATATTCAGAGCTCTTGATAAAAAACTATTTTTGCTAAAAATAATGGCAGAAAAACTAATAAACTATATTAAAAAACGAGAAGTTCTTTTTGCTGCCGGGCTTCTGACTATAATCTTAATCATAACAATTCTATTCATTGTTAATTTTGACGAAAGGAAACAGTTAACAGATAAACTTTTAACAAAACTCGGTCTCCAAGATATCAGCAAATTACTTTCTAAAAAGGTGGTCTTTGGGCAAGAAGTGCCCTTATTCTACTTCCCCCAATTTCCTCAAAGATTAATTTATTTAGCGGGTGAAATTGAAGTAGTCAGTGAAGAATTGGTTACCCGCAACGAAGAACTATTAACATTAATCCAGGGATGCGATTGCCAATATGCCGAGTCCCACTGTCAGCAAGTCGAGTTAACTCGTTGCCAGTCGGGACCAATAGGAACTTTTGGCGACCCTTGTCCGGCAAGAATACTTGAGCCTGACGAAACGCAACCAACAATTGGCGGGACTCAATCAGAAATCAATGATTTAAATCTCCGGCTTGCTACTTTACGAGAACTTCTGAAGGCGGAAATAGAATTCGGTTTAGAAAAGCAGCTGTTGACTCTAAGGCCTGAAGACGCTCAATTTATTAAAGATAATTCAAATCGACTTTTAAATCTTAGCTCAGATATAGCGGAACCGGTTGGAAAAAATCTACAACTGCCCGATGATTGTTCGGTTAATAAGTGCACTCCTAATTGTGAGTTGGGTACGACTTTTTCGCTGGGAGCGTGTCTAGGCGTAGCCATGGAACATAAACCAATGGAAGTGAAATTTTCAGCCGGCGTGGGGTTAGACGATCTAAAGCTTGGAGAAGTTGGAATTAAAAATATCAATCTTAACTTACCAGAAACAATTGAAATGCCCGACCTTTTCGAGCTTCCTTCCTTAACTATTGAAGTGCCGGATATTACTGTTAAGTGTCCGACTGAAAAACAAGGGTTTGCTTTTTATCCGTCCAGCCCTCAATTGCCTCAACCCCCGACTTTAACTTTTGGTTGCCCTGAATATTCAAGTTATTCATCTTATCAATGTGCTGGCGGTGGAAAGGAACGAGAAGAACAATTTGAATGGTATTCGCAAATTATCTCTTGGCTTTCAGAAAAGTGCCAAGAATTACCAGGAATGAGAGATGCTTATGGAGTGCCGAACGAAGCAGGCCAACTCTGCTTTGACATAGACCATCCCGACAATATCATCAAAGTCATAACCGACAAATGCGAAGAACTCTGGGTCGGCTTACTGACTCCTGCTATGTATAATGGTCTACCCGAGGCGTGTAGGATGATAGGGAAAGGAACACAATACTTGGGATTAGAGGTTAGCCAGATATTAATTGCCACGATTACTGCTTGGTGGGATATCTCAACGGATTATATGCTTAGTTTAACAGCGCCAGGAATTATAGAAAACGGATGCCGAGACTTATTCGAATCTGTAGGAGAACCCCCCCCTGCCGGATGTGATGTCGATGCTTATTGCACCAAGGAAGATCTGGGATGGGGGGAAAGAAGATATGATTGTTATGCTAATGTCGCCAGCATAAATCAGGCCCTCCAGACTACAGAAAATAAATGCACTGAATTGGCGCAGGGGGAAAGCGGGGATGTTCCTGAGCCCTGTAAAATTTTGCCTTTATTTCTGGGCCAGTTAGAGAATCCAGGGACAATTGTCGAGCCTGGCGAGGATTGCCCGAGCCAGGAAATAGGTGATTCCCCTATTCCCATGGCTGGTTGTTCTTTCGGCTTTCCGACTATTCCAAAAATATCTTTTCCCAAAATAATCATCCCTGATATTTATCTTCCCTCTTTCAGTTTGCCCCCTTTCTTTTATATCAAGCTGCCAAACTTTATTTTTGAAGACCTGGTTATTCCAGATATTGATCTCTGCGATTTAGACGACTGCCGTTTTAAATTTCCTAATTTAAGGTTCAAGCCGCCCACCTTGCGAATCCCCGACATCAGTCTTTTTGGTCAAATTACGATTCCTGCTGAGCCCGGTATAGAAGTCCCTCCAATAGAAATTAACATTAAGCCGATTAAATTCCGACCTTTACAATTTAATTTTTCTCAATTCATAAATTTATCTTCTTTAATAACGCCGGAGTTAGAAATACCGAATATTTCCCTGCCCCAGCCAAAACTCAATTTTTCTTTCAATGGTTTTGAAATTGATCTGCTTAATCTGTTGCTGGGATTACTCCAACTGCCTGATATTCCTTCTGCTTGTGTAAGTGCCTCGCTAAATTTGAGTCCTTTATATATTGTTTACCCAGACCGTGTTTTCAGCTGGCCGGTTTTCCCTCGAATTCCAGAAATTTCTTTTTGCAAAGATGTCCGTCAGTTCTGCAAAAATGCCAATGCCTCAATACAAGAAATAACAGCCAAAGTCAGCCAAATTGAAAGCCAGTTTAATGCAGTATTCCAAAGCCAGATTCAAGATAAGCTTGATACTCTGGGTCGCCAAATAAATCAAACAATGACAGCGGAGATTCAATCCTGGCTTAATGATATTGAAAACGAAATCGCAAGACAATTTAGCCAGCATCTGGCAGGGCACGCTCCGGAATCTCTTATGGCACCGGTAGCGCCAATGCCAGGCGTCTGGAGGGTAGCAAGCCAGCTGCCTTGCGAGAAAATACCACCCTTAACTATCAGTCTTCCTCCGCATTTAAAAACTTTTACCATCGAGCCCGAACCCCTAGAAGAGCTGTTTGGAGAAGTCTGGCCTGATGAAATTTCTATTCCCTGGCCTGAATCTCTTAAAAAATTTACCCTAAGCGGAGATGGTTTGAGCTATCCACTTCCCGATATTCCTCTTTCTAACCTTAGTTATTCAAAAGAAATTGTTGAAAGACTCCCTGGTCTTCAGCTACGCGCTCCAACAATTACTCTAAGCCCCTTGCAAGATGCTACCGCCTGCTACAACAAACCGCCCGGTGGAGGAAATCCTTGCCCAACTGATGATATGGCAACTCATTTAGGTGAAATCGAAGGAATGAATGGAGAGATTAAACAAGCTTCCCAAACAATAATAGATTTCTTATACTAGAATAAAGGAGATAAGCTTGTAAATTTTTATACCCATGCCCAAAAAAAATATTTTCATTTTAATTCTTGCTTTGTTTTTCTTTTTTCTCCTGACTGATTTAGGATTGGCAGCCCAAACTTGCGCCACTGATGCAGATTGCACCAATGGATTGAAATGTGTCAGTGACCCTTGCGGCGGGACCGATAAAATATGCGGTAGACCTCTAGAGTCCTGTTATCCCCAAATTCCCGGAGCGACCCAGCCGAAAACAGTAGCTGAAGGCCTTCCAGAATATGTTGACTATCTTTTCCACCTCGCAGTTATTATAATTGGTTTTGCTATTTTGGCTGCTTTGGTTTATGCCGGAGTTAGTTATTTTTTATCTTTTGGCAACCCAGCTAAACTTAGTGATGCTAAAGAAGGAATCTTTGCTGCTTTTTTAGGGGCTGTAATTTTACTTTCGGCCTATCTTATTTTTAATACCATCAATCCCCAATTAACCATTCTTGAATTGCCACCTGTCCCGATATTGGGAGGAGTAGTAACCCAGGGAATTTATATTTGCAACTATGATATCACTCAGGGCACTTTTTTAGCCGATTTACAAACGGAATTTGATTTGCCTTCTCCTGGCCCTGATCTCCATTTTCTCGATTCGCTCCTCGGCCTCTATATTGACCGACAGGGCCAATACCCGGAATTTCAAGTTAAGGCGACAAAGGCATTATCAAAAATAATATTTAAAAGTGAATCAGAACAGTGCACAAGAATTAACAGTTCTACAAACTTTCGCTATCCGATTAGTCCAAATAATACACTGTTTGCCATTCCTGAAGTAGTAGAAGTGCAACCTCCTGCTGCTGGCCTATTTCCAACAACCAAGCACAAAACGAAATTTGACTACGCAATAATTCTTTATGAAAATGATAATTTTAAGGGGCGGAGCGGGGTCTGGCCAATGCAAATGTCTGAAACAAACGAGAAAATGAGGACGGTCTATGGCCCATACTCTGTGGGTGATCAAGTCATAGAATCGGATTACCAATTTAATGTTTTTAGAGGAGGCCCCGAGGAACAGTACAAACCAGGGCCACGATTAGACGATATCGGCGGTAGGGCCAGATCAGTCATTCTTATTCAAAAACCAGACCCAGATCCAGGGTCAAGCGCTCCTGGAGTAACTTTGTTTTCTTGTCTTTACTATAATGCTCCGGGTTTTTGCCCAAAAAAGGATGGTGATGAGTTTGTAACAGAAGTGGAGAAATCTTTCAATACAGGCAATGTTGATGTTAGAATAGCAGATGAAGACGAACTTGGAGAGCTTAAAGAAAATACTCGCTCTCTAACTGTCAGGCCTGAAAAAAACTTCCTTATTATGCTCTATGAGAAGAACTCAGAGGAAGCCCAAAAGGGAGATGGAAAGGGGTGGACCTTTTTTGGAAATGATCAGCCCGACTTAACGCGATATATAGACCAATGTGGAGAGCATTGCGATTGGTGGCGGGGATGGTGGTTGGGTCCCGCCCAATGGATTGGATTAGTAGGAGAAAAAGAATGCTCGCCCTGCATTAAATCAATAGGGGTTTTTAAAGGACTGGTATTATGATTAAATTTCTTAAAAATTTTAAAGTTTATTCCTGCTGGAAAACAATAATTTATTTTTTGGCGCCTTTAATTTTTTTGTTTTTGTTTCTGCCCTTACCAGCTTTAGCAGGGCTAGGGGAATGGATTAGGGATGCTTTCTATAGTGTCATTTTCTTTATCCCAACGCTTTTCTTTCTTCTGCTGTTAAAACTTAGCGAGGGCATTGCTTTTCTAATGGGGATACTTTTGGATTGGGTGATTAGCCCTGCTTTTGTCAAGCAAAGCTATACCAGGCCCTGTCCGCCTCCTTCTTTTGCACCGGCAAATGAGGCCGATACCTGCAATCAGATTATTGGTTTGGGCTTAAACATCACTCAAAGTTTTGTTAATCTGCTTTTAGTAGCAATTTTGGTTTATATTGCTTTTTCCATTGCTTTAAGAATCGGAGAACATGACGCTAAAAAATTATTTGCTAAATTAATTATTGTTGCTTTGTTGGTAAATTTTGTACCGGTCTTTCTAGGCGTAATTTTGGATGCAGCCAACATTATTATGAATTTCTTTTTACAGCCAATCCAAGGAGGAACAAGCGGGGTTTTATTTCAAAGTTCGTCAACCACCAGCTTAGTATGGTCTGCCGTATCAGCCGCCGGAACAGGATTCAGAGATAGGGTGGGTCTGCTGGCAGCGGGTTCTGCAGCAATATTTTTGAACCTAGGCATTGCTCTTGCTTTTCTCCTTTTTGCTGGACTTTTTATGCTTAGATATATCTTTATTTGGGTTTTAGTGATTTTAGCTCCCATTGCTTTTGTTTTCTGGATTTTACCTTCTACAAAAAAATATTGGGATATGTGGTGGGGTCAGCTTATTCAATGGGCATTCATTGGAATCCCTATCGCTTTCTTTCTCTACCTGGGTATGGCAAGTTTCGCCGCCATCACTGCGACTTTTAAGGCCCAAATATCAGGACCTCTTCCTTCCCACGAGGTTGGTTTAATCAGCCGAATGTTCCCTTACTATGTAGTACTTACCTTTCTTTTTCTGGGATTTCTCGCCGCCCTCCAAATTTCAGCAGTGGGAACTTCTGGAATTGTTGGCCTTGTTAAAAAAGCTCCCGGTAAAGCTGCGGCAGCCGGGAAATGGACAGCGAAAGCTGGCGTTGGCGCAGCGAGAGGAATCCCAGCTGTAAGCCGCGCTGAAGAAAGTATAAGAAGGAGGTTAGAGGGTTCGAGAATCGGCCGCTTGGTTGGGGGACCTGGAGCCCAAGAAAGAGAAAGGAAAGTCAGGATGGATGCGGCTAAAAAATGGGTGGAGAGAACCCCTGATACTCCTCAAGGCAATCAAGACCTTACGCGAATAATTCAGCGACGAGCCCTCACCGATGAAGAACGCTATCGAAGAGCATCGGCAATTGAAACTTTGGCCAAGAGAAAAGCTTTAGACCTTACCTCGGCCGATGCCGCTAGATTTCTTCCCGAAGCTCAACGCCATGGCGCAGACATCTCTGCAATTTATAAAGCTCGCCCTGATTTCGCCCCTCATTTAATTGACCCGCACACCGCAACTCCCCTAACCACCCAAGGTGTTATGGACAGAATAGAGCCATCGGATTTTTGGAAAGGCGTTCAAGCTGAAGCCTTCCAAAATCCAGATGTCGTCTTGCAGGCTTCTCTCGATGCCCAGAAATTTGAGTATATGACCCGGCGGATGAGGAGAAGAGAAAAGCAAGCTTTTCAGGCTGGTATTGCCGCTCTCTCACCAGCCCAAGCGGGACAGGTACCTATTGGCGTCTTGAACGATTTAGCCACCGACGCTCGTTGGCAGGTTTAAAATTTATGGAACAAGAAAACTCGCAAGATAAAACTATGGAGCCAATCTTTCCAGAAGAAACTGGTTTAATTATCAGAAAAATCTTGGAAAAGTATGGCTTGGCAGAAAGCCAAAAAGAAGGGATTGAGAAATTTATTGCCTCAGAAAACCCTCGAGAAAAAAGAGAGATTTTCGAGAACCTACCAGGGAAAAAAATAGCTAAAGCAGTGAGAGATTTTGCCGAAGGAAAAGTCGCTTTAGAAAGTCTGCCGGCTTTATTAGAAAAAAACTTAAACATTTCCGAAAAAGTAGCTAATCAAATAGCTAAAGATTTAGAGAAAACAATTTTACTTTTTATAAAAAGAGGGCCGATTGAAAAAGAAAAAAAGGAAAGGCCAGAAATTCCTCAACCCGAAGAAAAATTACCAGAAAAGCCAGGCCCTCCAAAAAGAGATGTTTATCGCGAAGATGTAGAGTAAGGTTTCCTAAAAAGAGTGATTAAAAAACAAGGGCCGCTCCCAAAAGAGCGACCTTTTTCTTCAATAAAGACTCACGTGCCTTCTCCCTCCTCTTCTTCCTCGCGAGCTGCAACTCGCGCCCTAATCTGGCGGAGATGATCTCCCCTCTGGCTTTCGTCCGGAACTCTCGTCCTGCTTTCTGGTTGTCTTTCCTGTCTCTCTTGGCTCCCGCCGGGCATTCTCTGCCAGGCCGCTGCCAGCTTGAGCAACGTCTGGTCGAGTCCTCCTCCGGTCGTTCTGATATCAACGAAACTACGACCATCAATTGCCATCTGCCGAGTAACCAAATCCTTCGCCATCTCAAGAAACGCTTTCTGGCGCTCGGGGTCTGCTTGAATCTCGGCCTGCACCTCTTCGAACTTCTTGCCAGTAGCTTCGGCCATCATCAGAATGACAGCGCCAACCGTCTCGGCAGCTCTTCTCTCTGCCTCTCTCTGAGCTAACCACTTCTTGGTGGCAGCTTCTTGATGCTCGGCTGGCAGGCTAATGTCCTTTATCTGGACACCGTTAGGCATAATCTCAATGCCCCACTCGTCTCTGATGGTCTGTTGCAACAGCGTAAACTCTGCTGCCGCACCAAGCTCTTCCCAAATCTCCACTCCTTTTCCTCTCAGGGCCAGTAGTTGGTCGAGAGTGTGAGTGGCGACGAAGCCTCGGTAGACCGGCGCCAGGCGCAACAGCACGTTCTCAATCCAGCCTATCGGCGCAACAAAGGTCGCCCGGTAGGGATTGACTACTCTCATTGTTGTCAAGAATTCCACGTCAAGAGGAATCCTTTCCTCTCCTCCGCTTTCAGCGCGAGGGAGTATCGTCCAATAAACATCTTGTCTCAAAAGTACATAATCCATTCTCTCGTCGTGGAAGACGGGACTTTCACCCTGTGCATTCCTCTGAATATCATGCCAACGCAGGTGGATAATATGGACTTTCTGGAAAGGCCAGAGGCCAATCCAGCGCAAGCCACCGAGATGCCAGGGTTCGTATGCCCTTGCTACTTCTGGTTCAGTCCTTGTCGGCCTACCTTGGTCATCTCTCTCGAGTACAAATCTCCGGCCGGTCTCGTACTCTCCTTCTGGAACAACTGTCCACCTGTCCTCGCCCGACAAATACCGGGCGAAGGTTCTGCCCTGCCATTGCATTACGGCTGCTATAAACGCATCACCAACTGTGATAATCTTGGCAGTTCCTTCTGGCACAAAGGTGAAGTAGATATTGCTGGGAGCAAAGACAAACCAGATCAGCGATCCCAAGAGGACGAGCGTCCCACTGAAGATCAGAGAGACTTTCCCGCCCAGCAACAAAGTGACCAGAACCACCAACGCAGCGACCAAAGCGAGCAGCAACGATATCCTTCCCATGGTCCTTCTCCTTGTGTTTTATTCAGTTTTTAAACAGCTTTGCTGTTTTTTCTACCACATTGAAATATTTTTGTCAAGCTTCATTTTTTAATTCTCTTTTTTGTGTTATACTTGAATTAACCTTGAACCAAGAAGGGACTCAATGTTAGAATAAAACAACCTATGCAATTTACTGTTCCCCAATTTATTGAAAAAGAGGCAAAAATTTTAGGCCCTTTTACTTTTAAGCAAACACTATATTTAGTCGGCGCCGGCTTAATTATCTTTTTCCTTTATTTTTCTTTGGCTAAAATAAACCTTTTGATCTTTATTGTAATTACCGTAATTTTGGCAGGTACAGCCCTTTCTCTGGCTTTTTTGAAAATTGGCGGGTATTCGTTTTCAGTTCTTTTAAGAAATTCTTTCCGTTTCTTTGTCTCCTCAAAAATTTATCTTTGGAAAAGAGTGATGGTGTCTCCTAAGGTTGTCCCCAAAAAGGAAAAGCCAAAAATAGAAACCGCCCCAAAAGAAACGGCCTTAAAGATAGCTGAAAAAAGCCAATTGAAGAAGCTGTCGGTTCAAATTGAAACAATGACAAAATAATTTATTCCCAAAATCATGGCCCAATTAACAACCCAGAAATTTTTAGAAATAGAGCAAGTCAGGGAGGGGATTATTATTTTAAAGAATAAATCAATGAAGGGTATTTTAATGGTTTCTTCTTTAAACTTCGCCCTCAAATCAGAAGACGAGCAAAATGCGCTCTTATATCAGTTCCAGAGTTTTTTAAACGCCCTGGATTTTTCCTGTCAAATTGTTGTCCAATCCCGGCGGCTTAACATCACTAGTTATCTTGAAAAACTGAAAGAGCTTGAAGAAAACCAAAAGATTGAACTTTTAAAGATGCAAACAAGAGAATATCGTGAATTCGTAAAACAATTAGTTGAAGAAGAATTAATTCTAACAAAAAGCTTCTTTATTGTTATTCCCTATACTCTTTTAGAGTCTGCCGGCTTAGATACCGCAGAAAAAAGTTTGTTAAAGAGGGCAAAAATTCCCACCCTGACAGAAGAAACTTTCCAGAGGTGCAAAACACAACTCTGGCAGAGAATGGAATTTGTTGCCCTGGGGCTAAGAAGGTGCGGTCTTCAAGCTGTACCTTTAACTACGCCAGAAATTATTGAGCTTTTTTGGAGCTTGCACCACCCGAAAGAGGCTGAGGTCGGTTTTTATCCTGAATTTCCCTTAGAACTAATTTTGTAATATTTATGAAATTACCTTTTTCCAAAAAAGAAGAGCCAGGATTTTCAGTAGAGTTTTTAAAGCCAGAAACAATGGGCATTGCTGATGTTATAGCTCCTTCTTCAATAGAGGTTACTCAAAACCACATCAAAATCGGAGAAAGATTGGCCAGGACTTTCTTCATTTTTTCTTATCCGAGCTCTTTAACTACTGGCTGGTTTTCTCCGGTAATCAATTTAGACGCGCCAATGGATATTGCAATTTTTATTCATCCAGTGGAAATGACACAGGTTTTAAAACAGTTAAGAAAGAAGGTAACAGAAGTGCAGGCGGAACTTATGGAAAGAGAAGAAAAAGGATTAATAAGAGACCCCCAATTAGAAATGGCTTATCGAAACTTAGAAGGACTAAGAGACCAGTTTATGGCGGCCCAAGAAAGAATGTTCAGAACCGGTATCTATATCACAATCTATGCTGATAGTGAAAAGGGGTTAGCTGAAACTGAAATTCTTTTGCGCTCAACTATTGAGGGAAGAATGGTTTATATTAAACCGGCTCTTTTCCAGCAAAAGAATGGTTTTATTTCCACCTCTCCTTATGGCTTGGATTTATTACAGGTCCACACTCCAATGAACACCACCCCTCTCTCCAGCGCTTTCCCTTTTGTTTCTTTTGACCTAAGTTCTAACGAGGGAATTTTATACGGAATTAACCAGCATAACAATTCTCTGGTTTTATTTGACAGGTTCTCTCTGGAAAATTCAAATGAAGTGATCTTTGGTACCTCGGGGTCTGGGAAAAGTTATTTAGTTAAAATTGAAACTTTACGTTCTTTAATGACTGGCGTTGATGTTATCATTATTGACCCGGAAAACGAATACAAATTTTTAGCCGATGCTGTCGGCGGTTCTTTCTTTAATATTTCTTTGGCTTCAAAAGACAGAATTAACCCTTTTGACTTACCGACTCCGAGAGAAGACGAAAGACCAGAAGACGTCCTCAGGTCAAACATTATGAATTTAGTTGGCCTGTTAAGAATTATGCTGGGAGGCCTGAGCCCAGAAGAAGATGCTATTTTAGACCGAGCCCTGACAGAAACTTATGCCGCAAAAGACATCACCCCAGAATCTGATTTTTCGAAAATTGCTCCGCCCTTATTATCAGACCTGGAAGATGTTTTAGAAACTATGGAGGGGGCTGAGGTCTTGGCAAGCAAGTTAAGAAAATTTACTCAAGGCACTTATGCCGGCTTCTTTAACAACTTCTCCAATATCAAAATGGATAACAACTTTGTGGTTTTTGGCATAAGAGATATGGAAGAACAACTCCGGCCAATGGCTATGTATGTCATTATGAGATATATTTGGAATAAAATCAGGTCTAGTCTCAAAAAAAGAGTCCTGATTGTCGACGAGGCCTGGTGGCTGATGCAAACAGAAGATGGCGCTTCTTTCTTATATGGTTTGGTAAAAAGAGCAAGAAAATACTGGCTGGGAGTCACCACTATTACTCAGGATGTAAATGATTTTATGAAATCTGAATACGGTCAGCCAATCATTACCAATTCCGCACTAAAAATTTTAATGAAACAATCTCCTGCCACAATTAATGTTGTCCAAAAAGTCTTTAATTTAACCGAAGAGGAAAAATATCGCCTTCTGGAGCCAGCAGTAGGGGAGGGAATCTTTTTTGCCGGCCAAAAGCATGTGGCAATGAGGGTGGTCGCGTCTTATGCTGAAGACCAGATCATTACCACGGCTCCGGAAGAGGTCTTAAAAATAAAAAAAGCTAAACAGGAGTTAGCTGGCGAATAAACTATGGCAGAACCAGAAAAAAATCAAGCACCAGTAGAAGAAAAAGAGCCGGCAGCGCCGGCCGAAGAAACCGAAGAAGAGCCAGAAGAAGATTTAGCGGAGGCTAGAATAAATAAAGTGGCGAATCTTTTAAGTGTAGAGGGGGCGATAATGTTACCGCTAGCCATACTTTTTGATTTAATTTCGCTAATTTTACTTATCTTTGCCCTTGATGATTTTGGTATAACTGATATATTTGGCATCCTTCTTATTGGTGGCTGGATGTTCTCTCGGGGTCAAACCGTTGCCATGCCAGAAAAGACCAAACAAAAAGTAGAAAAGGGACTAAAAAAACTTTTTCGGGGAAAGGGAAGGTTTTTAACCCCGGTAATTGGCGAGGTTATCCCCTATGTCGGTGCTCTACCATTCTGGACCTTGGCTGTTTATTACGAATTAATGAGTTGAGGAGTCTAAGGAAAAGGCCTAATTACTATTTTGCGCTCTGGTTCTTGACCGACACTTTCTGTCGTGACGTCACTTCTCCCGGCTAACTCTAAGTGAATAATTCTTCTTTCATAAGCTGGCATTGCCGTCAGCCATTTTTCTTTTTTAGCCAGCGACACTTCATCGGCCACTGTCCTGGCTAACTCTTTTAGGTATTCGATTTTTCTCTTTTTATAATCGTTAATATCAAGGTCAATAAAAAAATTTTCTTTTATACTCTTTTTTAAAATAGCGTTTAAAAGCTGCTGGATGTCGAGCAGAGTTTGGCCTCTTTCTCCAATCAAAATTTGTGGTTCTTGTGCTGTGATATTTATGGAAAGAGTATAAATTTTTTCTGCTTTTTCTTCCGGCAAAGAACTTGTTTCTTTCGGTGGAGAAATTTCGATTTCCACCTCGAGCGTTGTTTTATCAAAAAATTCTTTGGTAATTTCTTTAATTTTTTCTAATTCTTTTTTGCTAAGCATAATTTTTAGTGGGGGCCGGCACCTTTTTAAGAATAAAATACTGCTGGACTATAGAAAAAAGGCTGGAGACTAACCAGTAGAGACCGAGGGCTGCTGGCAGCTTTAATAGTATAAGAAAGGTAAAAATCGGAAAAAAATAAAGCATCTGTTTTTCCATTATTTCCGGCAGTTGCGATTTTTCTTTTTTCTGGCTTTTGCTCGTTAGAGATGAAATCATTTTTGTTTGGAAAAATTGAGTAACGCCTGCTAAAACCGCCAAGAATATCGAGGGAGTAGAAAGGTTTAAAATCCCCATAAAAGTTGGGTCTATTCTCGTCGGTCGGGGGACAAAGCTATAGAGGACGGCTAATTTTTCTGGCTGAAACCCCTGCCAAAAAACCCGCCAGAGGGCGATTAGAATCGGAATTTGGACCAGCGAGACTGCTAACCCAGAGAAAGGATTAATTTTTTCCTTTTTGTAAAGTGCCAGCATCTCTAAGCTTTGCTGTTTCGGATTTTCTTTATATTTTGTTTGGATTTCCTTAATTTTTGGCTGGAGAACTTGTAGAGATTTTTGAATCTTTATCGCCCGAACCCCCAAAGGATAAAGTAAAATTTTTATTATCAGAGTCAGGGTAATTACTGCCAACCCGAAATCACGGCCAGGAAGGTATTGGTAAAGAAAAATTAAAATATTAAACAAGGGCTGATAAAGTGTTAAGTTAAAAAGTTTGACCAAAAATCCCATATTTTTTATTTCAATTTTTCTCGCTGCAAAATTTTGGCTCGCCTAAATATTTTATTAATTATTTCTTCAAGCTCCCAAAAATCTTTTTTTTCTAGCCCTGGACAGACTGTTAGCACAACATCAACTCCTCTTTTGATTTTTGTTAATTTCGTCCGGGCCAATGCCCTTAACCTTCTTTTGATTGTATTGCGCAAGCTACTTTTTTTAGCTACGCTTTTCCCGACGATGATACCGAACCGGCTATTTTTTTGTTTGTTCTCCATGATTCTGCAAATTAAAAAATCTTCCTTGAGCCACTTTCCCTTTTTAAAAACCCTCTCGAAGTCTTTTTTCTTTTTTAGCCGATTTATTGCCGGCAGCATGATGTTATCTGAAAAAATCAAATATCTAAACAGTTAACTTTCTCCTTTTTTTTCTTCTCCGCCTTCTTAGAGTTCTCCGGCCGCCCCTTGTCGCATTCCTTCGTCTAAAACCGTGAACTTTGCTCCTTTTTCTTTTTTTCGGCTGATAAGTTAGACTCATAAAAGTTAAAGTCAAGATATTCGACTTTTAGAATAACAAAAAATTCTTTTTTGGTCAATAAAGAAAGCCACCTAAAAAGAAGGGGGTGAGGCATTATATCCACAGGTTTCCCACATTTTTTTCACAAACTTTCTCGTTTTATCTCTTTTTCTTTTTTCTTGACAGGTGTGATATAATCAGGGTTGAAAAAGCTTGAAAACTATAAACATATAAAAGCTGTTTTTAATTTCTTTATCTTATGACTAAAGAAGAGCTTTGGCAGACAGTTCTGGCCCAAATACAATTAAATATATCCCAAGCTAATTTTAGCACCTGGTTCAAACACACCTCTGTTCTATCTTTAAAAGATGGTCAGGTGCTTGTCTCTACTCCTAATTCCTTTGCCAAAGAATGGCTAGAGCAAAAATATAATAAAATTATTTTTAAAATTTTAAGAGCCCTTAATAGCGAAGTCAAAGAGGTCAAATATACTGTCGGTCACCAAGAGTTAAAAATTTTTAAAAAAGCTCCTCTTTCTATCGCCGAGACAGAACAATTTGGGTTCCCGGAATTAAAAGTTGATAAAGAAACTAACCTTAACCCGAGATATACTTTTGGAAGTTTTGTCGTCGGGCCGTTTAATGAGCTTCCTCATGCCGCTGCCTGGGCGGTCTCAGAGAACCCCGGCCATATTTATAACCCTTTATTTATTTACGGTGGCGTTGGTTTGGGGAAAACTCATTTACTCCAGGCTATCGGGAATGAAGTAATCAAAAAGGCTCAGCAAAAGAAAGTAAAATATATATCATCGGAAAAGTTCACCTCGGAGGTGGTGGCAGCTATTAAAAATCATTCTATGGAAAGCTTTAAGTCGGGGTATCGCCTTTCCGACATACTGATTATTGACGATGTCCAGTTCCTGGCTGGTAAAGAAAAAACCCAGGAAGAGTTTTTCCATACCTTTAATACTCTCTATGAAAAAAATAAACAAATCGTTCTTTCTTCAGACCGGCCGCCCAAGGCCATACCCGCCCTTACCGAAAGGCTAAGGTCGCGTTTTGAGGGCGGGATGATAGCTGACATTAGTTATCCTGATTTTGAAACGCGGATGGCTATTTTAAAACAAAAAAGCCAAGAAAGAAAAATTGATCTTCCAGAAGAGGTTTTAACTCTGATCGCCACGAAAATCCAAAAAAATATAAGAGAGCTAGAAGGCGCCTTAAACCGCTTAGTAATGCATCAGCGTATGGGCGGTTCTACAGATTCAGAGACAGCAAAAACACTTCTTAAAAAATTGCTAACCGCTCCTGTGAGAGTGACGACGCCAAAAAAAATTATCCAAGTAGTCGCTGAATTTTATGACCTTAAAGAAAAAAATCTTTTTATCCCTTCCCGCAAGCGCGAGATAGTCAGGCCCCGGCAAATTGCTATGTTTTTGCTCCGCGAAGATTTAAAGTGCTCTTTCCCTTTTATCGGCCGGAAATTGGGCGGCAAAGACCATACTACCGCTATTCATTCTTATGGAAAAATCTTAAAAGAACTTGAGACAAATGAGAGTACGAAAGAGGAAATCGAGCTTATAAGACAGGTAATTTCCGGTTCATAAGAAGGGGAGAAAGTGCGGAAAAATACGCCGTCACTTTTAAAAAAAGAATGTCCCCAATTTTTGAACTGAACTTCCCCAATCACCAATAGGGCGCGCCGAATTAAAAATTTACCTTATCCACAAAACCAATAACAATAATGAAATTAACTATATTACAGAATAAACTAAAGCAAGGGTTAACCATTGTCGAAAGAATTGCCGGGAAGAATTTTTCGCTACCAATTTTATCTAATGTACTACTCCGAGCTGAAAAAAATTTTTTAACCCTGGAAACAACCGATCTAGAAATAGGTATTAAATATTGGGTTTTAGCCCAAATTGAAAAGCCTGGCTTAATCACGGTCCCAGTTTCTGTTTTTTCTAACCTCGTCCGGCTCCTGCCAGAAAAACCCCTCGACCTTGCAGCTGACGGTCAAACTTTGCGCCTCGAAACAAATAGTCATAAAACAGAAATCAAAGGGGTTAGCGCCGATGAATTTCCTATCATCCCCCAGGAAAAAAATGCTACCATCCTTTCTCTTCCTTCTTCTTCTTTATGCCAGGCGCTAGAACAAATTTCTGATATCGCCATTAGTTCTCCGGCGCGACCAGAAATTGCCGGTATTTTATTTTTAATTCAAGATAGGATATTAAAATTAGTTGCTACCGACAGTTTTCGCTTAGCTGAAAAAACCTTAACTCTGCCCAAGGGTTCAGGCGGGGGAGAGCCCGTCTCTTTTGTCCTTCCTCAAAAAACCAGCAGGGAGATTATTAATATTTTCGGCTCTAAAGACGCTAACATCAGGGGTGTCCCGCCTTCTGACCAAAATGAAATTAGAATTTATTTGGGCCCGAACCAGGTTTTATTTGAGTCGATAATGGCGGAAACCGACCACCCCCAAGTTAATTTAGTATCTCGTTTAATTGAAGGAGAATACCCCAATTACCAGGAGATTATTCCCGACAAGCATGAAACCCAACTCGTTCTTGACCGGAGTGAATTCTTGAGACAAATCAAATTAGCTTCCCTTTTTTGTGGCAAGATTAGTGAAATAAAATTAAAAATCAATCGCAAAAAAGAAGCCCTCGAGATTTTTAGCCAAAATACAGATTTCGGCCAATTTAATTCGACCCTCCCCTGCCAGGTTACAGGGAAAGAAAAAGAACTCTCTTTCAATTATCGGTTTTTGTATGATGGGCTTTCAAAAATAAAAAGCTCTGAGGTAATTATTGAGCTCTCCGAAAGAAATGGCGAAGCCGGGCCCGGGGTTTTGAAACCAGTCGGAGATTCTAGCTATATATATGTCCTGATGCCCATGCAAACTAGTTAAAACCTTTGGCCAGCACTGTCTCCATAAATGCTCTCCAAATAGGACCAGCGACAACCATGCCTGGTTCTTTTTGCATCGGAGTATTGTCGTTATTCCCCACCCAAACACCAACCGCAATCGAAGGAGTATAACCGATTATCCAGCCATCTTTATAGCTTTCGGTTGTCCCTGTTTTGGCGGCAACCTTGTGGTTCTCAAAATACATTGGAGAGTGCGGGCCAAAAATAGGAGACCTCGCCTCATTATCAGATAGGATATCAGTAATTAATTGGGCGACCGGAGAATCTATTACCCTTTTTGGTGTAGCTTCATTTTCTTCGATGATATTTCCTTCTGTATCGATAATTTTTAGAATAGACACCGGGGGAAGTCGCAGTCCTTCAGTAGCAAAGACACCATAGGCTGAAACCATTTCTAATAATTTAACTTCGCCGCCACCAAGAACAAGCGGCAGGCCGTAAAAAGAAGGAGGGTTCGTAAGAGTGGTAATACCAAAATCTTTAGCCGTTTGGATACTGTCTCCGAGACCAGCGAGATTTGCCAAAACTTTTATCGAAGGGACATTTAAAGATTGGGCTAACGCCTGCCTTAAGGTAACTGGGCCACGAAAAAGACCGTCGTAGTTTCTGGGGGTATAAGGATTGTCAGGTGTGCCAAAATT
>Ga0315296_10000942_pt1 | contig 25884 bp, 52 predicted proteins | sample YL17G14_18_MG_FD_203921 | JGI IMG/M metagenome (GOLD analysis project Ga0315296, IMG submission 203921) | Sediment microbial communities from Yellowstone Lake, YNP, Wyoming, USA - YL17G14_18 | ecosystem: Environmental > Aquatic > Freshwater > Lake > Sediment | place: USA: Wyoming | collected... | reverse complement strand
AACTGTTACATCGACATCTTTGTAAGCTTGTGTGAGATCAACTACTCTCCACCCCCCTGGAGCACTTGCATCTCTGATTGCGGTCTTTCCCTCGCTTGTTAATAACGGCCCCGCCGCTGGTTTTTGAGCCCCTAATAATCCACTCACTATCCCTGGAATCTTTGGTCCAACAACCATGGCTGCTGCGATGGGCACTCCTACCACCGGTATAGTAGCGACTGCCAGAGGTACAATTGGTGCAGCACCTTTAATAGCTGCTGCTACTCCCGGGATCTTACCGAACTGTTCACCTGCTTTATATGGAAGATCCCAGAGAGCTGTTTTTATTCCCCCCGCCACTATACCTGGAACGGCCCCAGCAGCCGATATTCCTGCTTTTATGATCTGTTCCGGAGTAGATGGAAGTGCCTGTATTGGGGATGAGGGCCAGAGATTCGCAATGAACTGGGCACCCGGGGGAAGGGTTGAGGCCACATACTTATTCGGGCCGGATGCTGGAGTAAAATAAGGCGTTCCGCCCGAAGTTGTCGGAGCCATCCGGTATATACCTCCCATGACATTCGCGCCGCCCTGGGCCATCGACGATAGCCCGGAGAGAAGAGACGTGCCACCCGTTAAGAGTGAGCCTAAGTTTATATCCATTCCTGCCCCCACTCCTCTAACATGATAGTAGTAGTAGCATACATATAATGCTTGCTACTCCTCGATTCAGGTGCTTAAAATTGTCTGAATGCATCTGCTATGTTCATTCTGATCTTTGCGTACAATCTCCCTCTCTTCCTCTTTCCTCTCCTTATCTTGATATGGTACATTTCCAACCCCCCACTTCTTCTTTTCCATGTATGCGATCCTGGCCTTGGCGAGTTCCTTCCTATGCTTGAAGAAACGCCGTTTTTTTGCCTCATACTTCGTGACCAGTTCAATATCCGCATCCCTCAGCCAGACCTTCGAGTACTGGAGATCGTTTACCCTCGGGTACTTGTAGTTGTAGGGCATTCCTCCCAGTTCCATCATGGTCGGGCGTTTCGGGATGATGTTGTACCACCATACCCCCGATCTCGTGGCCATCCATTTCGGTGCGCTCAGCCGGTCAAAATCAATGCAGTTCAGGTGCGCGTGCATGAGCCGCCTCGCATTCTTATCGATCATCTCCACAGACGGCAGCGTGAAGATGGTCGAGATCCTCGTGAACCGGACCATCGAGAGGATCATGGAGAATTCCACGTTCTTCGTGTCCATACCCCGCCTGGACGAGAATTCCTCCCCTTCATCAAACAGGATGATGTCGCCAGGGTCCGCCCTGTCGAACTGCTTCATCCACTCTTCAACTGTAAAGACGATGTAATCCGGGCTGAAGGTCTGGTTGAAGATGGAATCCACATACTCGCAGAACCTTAGAGCCCACCGGGACTTCCCTGATCCAGTTGGACCATCCAGGACTCCGATCCAGTTCTTGTTGGACCGGATCCTCCGGACCGGGTAATGATTGATGACCTGCATCTTCTGATTGTAATTCGGATGGTGCTCTATATCGAGAGTAGTGTAGTCCACCTCATCGTGAGAGACACGATGGACTCTACGGGATGAGGGTTGCACCAGTTTCAATTCCTTCTGGTCCAGTATCTCCGGCATCCGTTTCCACATCCTGATATCTCTGCGGTTTCAACAGGCCACGTCTTTGCAATGCCAGCAGTACGAGGGCCGCAAGCCTCCTTGAGACTTCCAGGGCCAGGACCATCTCGAAGTCCCTGCCCTGCTTCGTCAGGAGAACCTTCTTGTTCTTCTCACGGAATTCCCTGAGTTTCTTGTTCGCAAATGTGTTCAGCAGTTCCTTCTTCCGGTGGTATTCATTATCAAGGAAAGGCGAGGCTGACATCTCGAAGTTCCTGACGACCATCTCGTAGTTCCTCGCGTTCACCTGCCATTCCGTTGAAGTATCCCTAAAGATCATGGATGCGAGATCCGAGAGCTGGAGAACCTGTCTGAAGTAGACCTGCTCCGCCGTCAATGCCCCCCTGAGCTCGTCCTTCATCGGCATTAGGTTTCACTCGGCCTTACTATGGGGGCGACATCCCGCTCGTCCCTTGTGAATAATTCATCATCGATCTCCGTCAGTATATCCATAAAGTGGAGCGGGTCCGGTGGCTTCTCAAAGAGCGTCCCGATACCCCAGGATAGGATCTCGTCCTTCATCTTCAGGAAGAGATTTATTCCGATTATCAGTAACTGGACGTTCTTTGAGTTCCGGTACATCAGCTCGAACCACTTGTCAATATCCTCCTGGAGATCGGGATCCATCTTCTGCCTGACGTAGTTGTAGATGCCCCAGAACATCCTGAAGAATTCCTTGACGTGCCTGGGCTCGGCCCTGGTCCGCGAGTTCATCAGGTCTGCATGGATATACCCGGCGAAGGTGGTGCATTCATACAGGTCGATGGGAAGGATATTCTTGATATCGACTTTCTGGGCTCTGACTGCGGATTCCCCGCCACCTTCCCTTGGCCCTGAATATCCACCACCCTCGGGAGGCATGCTTACTTACCTCCGATAATCCCCGACCCCAGCAGGAAGATCACGCCACCGATGGCCATGGCAAAGATGATCGGGACGATGATGAAGACCCATCTCATCATGTTCTCGAACTTATCTGCGAGTTTCCTTCGGGTCCGGTCTTCCACGAATGAGATGGTATGCGAGAGATATGTGACACCGTTGGCAATGAGCTGGTCCAGGACCGTAACAGCGGTCTTGAAAGTAAAGGCCCCTGATTTGATAAGGAAATAGTGAATATCGGGATTGACCTTCACGAACTCGACAACTTCCTTGATCCGCTCCCTTGCCTCCCGATTCTGGACTCTCAGCTTCCGCCAGGCTTCCGCCTCTGCGTGTGGTCCCTTGGAAGCTTCGGTGATCATGTAAAATGTTTCCTGGAGGAGCCCCCTTGCCGAGAAGCCGAACCTGGCCAGGATATCGAGCAACTGGTCCATTGAGGCGGCCTGGTCCGGAGAGACCGGGACGGTGCCCCTGGCCGTGTAATTCAGTATCCTCACGTTCCCGATCTGCTCCCATTTCTCACCGCTCGTGTCCCTGAACCTGTACGTCCCATCGATAATCCAGTACGGCGAGGTCTGGCCATCCGGGATGATTGGCTTGATTAATTCAGGGATGCTCGGTACAATGACACCATTCGGATAGTGGACCAGGGCGAGCCGTTTGTCGCCCTTGCCTGCTTTCATGATAGCCGCCAGGAAACTATTCTGCCTGATGGACATCCATGAACTGAGTGCCCATAAGGACATTACTGAGCCCCAGCCGACAACCGCGTAGAAAACTATCATCGGTAAGGCCACATTGCCGTCGAACATTCCCATTTCTTAATTCACCTCACTACAGGTTTCCCAGGAGTGGAATCCGTCTCCTCAGACTCTTTTCTTCCTTCTCTTCGTGCCGCCGCTGCTCTGTCATGATATTCTCCGTTCTCCTCGTTGTTAACTGGAGCAGGTTCAGGGCATCTCTCGACCTTCTCAGCCTAATGTTGTGCTGGGATTCAATCAGGGTCTCAGCCGTGAAGAAGTCCGAGGTCATGTCCATCGAGGTCATGTCGGCCTTCGATAGAATCGCGACCATCTGGAAATCATCCTGGGCGGCCATCAGATCGTTCTGGCTCGTCAGGTAAGAGAGAACGTGGTTCTTTGATTCAAAGGCTGCCGCCCTGACAATCAGCCTTGCCTTAGTCTGCTTCCCGAGTCTTGAGTGATGATTCACATAAGCGACGATGACCGGGAACGCCTCGTCCGCAGCCATGTCGTTGATTGCCTGGATTGTAGTATCCTCGTATGCAGGCTGGTCAAGGAGGTTCTGGTCATAGAGGGGTTGGTCCTCACCCATCTCCTCCCCTTCCATTGAGGGATCATATCCTTCCTCGCCACCCCCGTTTCCATTTCCGGTATCGTCAACACTTATTGGAGCCCCAGGGCCTCCCCGCCTCATCTGGGCCTCTATCGCTTCAAGTTGTTCCCTGTCTGCGTAGAACTTGCCATCGTTTGGTAGCCCCGATTCAATTTTGGGTACATTGGATGATGGATTATTCGCAATAGGAATTTTTGCATTAACTATGCCGTTTCGCCTGGTTACGCCCGGCAAACGTCGGACCATCTATTTCACCTCCCCCCAAGAGGGAGATCCAGAAGAGTAGAGAGATTGGGGCGCAGGGGAGGTATTTCCCGGATCGCCTGTGAATGTACCTGCGTCCCCATGGTTACTCATTAAAGCTCCAGGGAGGCTTCGCTGTGAACGCCGAAATCAGTTCAATTAACTGAAGCTCTCCCAACTTTGACTAACCTCCTCCCCACAAGACGTTTTGTAAATATGCAAGCAAGATATAAATATCTTTCCCCGTCAAAACGTCTATAAATAGATTGATCATGAAATCAAGCCCTATTTTAATAATTACGCAAAATAAGAACCGTTCCGAAAATATTCCCGCAATGTAGATCGTAGAAAAGGGATGGGCGGGATGCCGATCCCCTTCTGACCTATGTTCTCCTGTCCTTGGCCTCTGTGTGACCTGGCGTGATTTACGCGCCCGGTGGCCTACCCGCACCGAATGCCGGAATGAGTCCGGTCTGCTGAAGCAGAACGAAGACGATGCTGGCCACTGAGACAATCACGATGATCTTACAGAGCGTAACACCAAGCTGGAAGGTTTCAATTATACTGGTCTGGGAGCTGTAGAGTACATTTGTGCTCGACAGATTTGCGGCGGAAATCATTTGATCACCGACGTAAACTCCGATGACTCCCACGACGAGGAAACCGACCAGAAGGCCGATAATCGCAGTCGCGTCCTCCAACCCTTACTGACCTCCTCCCCACAAGACAATTGATACTTATGCGGCCAGTATATAAATATCTTTCTCTATTTAATTGGCTTTAAATTGTTTGTTTGGTTATTTAAAGGTGTATAATAGAATTGCGTAAAATAAGTCTCATTCCGAAAATGATCGCGCAATATCAATCCGCTCTAATACAAGGCCCTTGAGATATAGTGCCCAGAACTTTCGATTGGCATTGGTGCGTATGTGGTCCTTCTCACAAAGAGAAATATGATTGAAAGGATCCAGATTCTTTTTATTGTAATCGATATGATGAACTGAAAGTAATTTGTTGTTATCTTCTTCTTGTATCCCACAAAGTTGACATACTCTGCAATCTCTCTCACGAATCCGTTCTTTGAAAGCACGATTGAATAATAATGGGTATGGCTCGAATGATGCTCCATTATGCCAGTTTGGATTCCCGCCCAGTATACGCAATTTTGATTTTAATTTTGCATCACAGGCTTTACCGCATGTATGATGTTTATCCCGGATAAATTTGGATTTCCTTATGAATTTCTTTTTCCCGCAAAATTCACAGGTTATTTCAACATTGGCTTGTTCCAGTAATTTCTGTTTTTTCCAAGCGTAATAACATTCTGGTGAATGGAATCTTGCGGATCTATATTTGAGATTTGATGGTGAGATTTCAAATTTTATTCCGCATAATTCACAAAACCGTTTAATTTTGCCTCCACTAAAAAAGGGGTTGTTTTTCCCTTTTTGATAATCTGATCGCCATTTCCCATAACACCCCTGGTCGCAGAAATGATTTTTAACTCTCTTATTATCAGATTGCTTGATTAATCTTTCTTTCCCACAATAAATACAATTTATCTTTATCCTTTTGCCTCGCCATTCATTATAGCAATTATCGTCGCAAAAGAAATACTTATGTCGTTTTAATTCCGAGTGGGGAACCTCTTTCGTTCCACCGCACTTTGCACAGGCCACCGCTACCAGGACCATCTCCCTATCTACTCCTATGTTCCACTATGTCGTTATGCATATATAATGATGTTGATTATCCTGGGGGAGCCCCGCCATGGCCTGAACCCAGTTTCGGGATCATACCAGCCTGCTGGAGTATTTTGTAGATGATGCCAACACCAGACACGGCTATAACGATCTTACAGAACGTGACCCCAATCGTGAAGACCTGGATGACTGAAGCCGCTGTAGCAGAATCAGAGGCATTCGTTGAGGATATGATGGAGTCTCCGACCATCAGGCCCAGGATCCCGACCACCAGGAATATAACGAGCATCCCTATGAAGGCTGTGGGATTTTCAAAGCCTACCAACTGAAGACTTCCTGCCCAAACAAGACAGGAAATAAAGGAACTCTCTTTTTAAATAGTTTACTACAAAAATGAAAAGGATTTGTAATTAAGGGATTTACGCTGGGGGTGGCCCTCTGCGACCCGCACCGAATACTGGGATCAATCCGGTCTGCTGAAGCAGAACGAAGATGATGCTTGCCACTGAGACGATCACGATGATCTTGCAAAGCGTAACGCCGAGCTGGAAAGTTTCGATGATTGAGGTCTGGGAATTGTAGAGCGCGTTAGTCGTGCCTGTGGTCTGATCATATGTGATCAATGTACCACCGTTCTCACCATTACCGCCCGATCCGTCAACCCATGGCCCAGTACTCCAACCTGCCTTTGGTAGCCAGTTCGCTGAAGCACCACCACCGCCCCCTGCACCGTAGCCGATTGCCGAGGCTCCGCCAGCGAATGATGTGTTAGCAACCCCGGCTGCTGAGGATCCGGTTGAACCCCATCCGATCATGCCTGGCATGCCGCTACGAGCTGATGTGGCATTGGTCGAATTGCTTGTGAGTCCTCCTATGCCACCGAGCGCATTGTAGAGCGTGGTTCCAATAGTGATACTGGAATTCGTTCCTGCCGTCCCATCGCCATTGGTCGTACCATCCCCGCCAGTACCGAATTTACCGTGCTTGATGATGAGTACCGTACCCGGTGTAACCGCGAGAGAACTGACCGTTGTTCTTGATCCAGCAGTACCGTTCCAACCACCTTTGCTATCGGTTGAATTTCCACTACCTCCACCACCTCCTGCACCCACGAGAGTAAAGCTGATTGATGAAACCCCCGCCGGGACGGTCCAGCTATATGGAGCACCCGGAGCTGTTGCCTCGTGTGTGTAGTTAGCTGTTGAAACGCCAGTTGTAACTGCTGTTGTCAAACCTGCTGTAGTGATTAAAGCGTCCCCGACATACACACCGATGATACCAACAACGAGAAAACCGACCAGGAGGCCAATAATTGCAGTTGCATCCTCCACCTAGAACTAACCTCCTCCCCACAGAATAGTGTGTATTAAGATTGCTCACTATAAAGAGTTTACTACTATCATCTCGTCAAATTTAATTTCTTAAACTTCTCGCCCCACTCGGGCCACCAGTCTTCGATGGTCGTGGTCTCATGTTCAACTTCCTCGAACTGATTGCTACAGAACCCTGCCCTGGTCATGGTTTTGAATTTCTTGACCTTGTAGTGCCTCGTGCCTACATGGGCCATGAAGTGACTCATATGTTTAAAGACATGAGATTTCCCTGTCTCCTCCAGGCATTGGGGGCAGAGGATGTGGCCCTTACACTTGCCAGTCATTTCCAGGGCTTCCCACTCTGATAGGCTTCCAGGGCCTTGCGGCAATGAGAGGGCTTCGGGTTGGGCAGGGTGAATGGGTTGCCTACGACCCAATGTTTACAGGACTTACCGTTGGGCTTCCCGCAATTGCAGACTGCCTTCTTCAAGGGACACTGGTATCCTTCCCAGCCTTCAGGCTTCGGCCTGAAGCGGTTGGGACCGTGCCAGGAATCCGGGCCCCGATCATCGCTGCTCATCGCTGGCCTCCCGGCAATCGCCGGGGATTATCTTCGGTCCTTTAAATAACCAGGAATGATCATAGCGCATTGCTGCTTCGAGTATCGAGACCTTCCGCCCTTCCCTGGCCTCGACCTCTTTCTGGAGTTTGACTATCTCTTCAACCTTTGACATAATGCCTCCAATTCGATTCTGCGCCCGGCACCGCGCAGGGATTACCGAATACCGGAATGTACCCGGGTTGCCTGAGTAACACGAACAGTATGATCGCTATCGAGCTGACCTCGATGGTCTTGCACAGCATCTGGTTCTGTTCCATTGTGGCTTTGAATAAAGCCACCATGTCTTCGCTGGCCTTGATCTCTTCAACCGTTGCCATAATGACCCCGATTCAATTTCGCACCCGGCATCGCCCAGGGATTACTTTCGTCCGGATACATGTATGATGGATTATGCATTTGTACCCCGGTGAGGCTTTGGGCTTACTGAGGAGCTCGATACAATAATTATTTGGTTATTGCTATACTCCCGAAGATCCCCTCACAGAACCTGAATTCCTGACACACGCAGCTCCCGGTACAAACGGTCCATCCGCTTCAGCAACACCGCACTAAAGACTTTGAGATGCCACCTATCCTGGTGGTCAAGCCTGGTGTGGGTCTCATGCAGGAACTGGAACTTGGATGCCATGTCATAGCCATGATACTGGTCCAGCGGGGCCTCAGGCCCCATGGTCCCTGCCTGGTCACGATACCTGGCCAGGTAGCCTGCATAGGTCCAGTCCTTGTCCCTGCTGCTTGCTTCCTTGACCGCTGCATCCACAATGTCCCTGACCTCCTGCCGCAGAGACTCTGGTATCTCGCCCTTTGACCAATGATAGGCCAGAGCATTGAGCGCATCGAATTGGGAAGTCATACCTTCACTGCTCCCCACTTGTCACGCTTGTCCTGGTCCTTCTGGCCACGGACCCTGGTGATGTAGGCTGTGCTGCTTCCGCTGACCTGCTCGATGACCTCCATGGCATGAGCATAGATGGGATCCTCCTTCTTGAACAGTTCCCAGTTGTGGTATACTGTTGTCCTGACCTTTTCATCCTTCTCTGGCCAGTTCACAGTTACTTTGACAAAGACCGAACCATCTGAGAAGACTGTGACTCCGCCAATGACCGGGACACAGATGCCTGGGTCTTGAATAACCTCTCCCACCTTGAAGGTCCGTGTCACCTCGCTGGAGATATGCAGTGGCTCCTCTGGCTGGATGCCCAGGGTAGTCCCCTTCCGCTCCACCCTGGACGGGCCTGTGGGCCTGGGAGCAGCGGTCCTGGGGATGCTCATGCTCTGGCCCCACTCATCACCACCGTCCCAACCACCATCAGACTCTGGCATCCTTGTCCTCCTTCCCTGGGAACCAGACTGTCTCTTGCCAGAGTAACTTAATTGTGTGACCTTGGGGTGTGAAAATGACCTCATCCACCAGGATGTTGCCATGCTGATCCACCACCAATCGAACCCTGCGTCCTCCGCATGCTACGACCTGCTGTTCCTGACTGCCGAATAAATTCTCCATGGTCAGCTCCATATCTCCTTGTTCATGAACGCCATCTCCTCCGGTGTGAGAATCACTCCCACGTAAATGTCATACTGATTCGGAGTGGGTTCGAGTATGATGCCGTCTACCTTGTTCATCACCCAGGAATGTCTCGCCCAGTGATTGGACTGGTAGAGCCGATAGAATGCAAATCCTGTGGCATACTCTGCTCGGTGAGAATCGTCCAGCTCAATGAGATGCATGACTGTGTGGTGGCATCTCCTGAACGGCAGCATCTTCTCCCTGCCGAATGGGATGATCTCGAACTGACTATTATATACAACTGCCCTGGAGACGAAATCGTGAGGTAGCATCCAAAAGTCATAGGGTGATTCTCCCTGCTCGATACCCTGGAGGAAAGACCACACCTGGTCCTCATCCACCTGCATATGGTGTAGCATTGAATCCATGGACCTAAGCTCCTGACAATCCCCTGTATGTCGGTATACATATATATTCCTATCCATTCAAGCTGAGCTCTGACTATACCGACTCTTATGTATATGCAATGACATATTACTACCTCACTCATCCCCCATGCATATGTATTGGGATACTACCCAGGAATACCCAGAATTTAGTGACCGGATATAGGCTGGACAGAAAGGATTAAGGGAAGGCAATGCATCCTAAGAAGCATGGCACCCCATGAAGGCCGTGAGTGGGGATCCGGGCCTGATGCGGAGGATCCGGGACGCACGGGATCTGTAAAGGGCGGGATCCGGGAAAGGCGCGGGATCCCAGAGAGAGGCGGCGGATCCGGGGGAGGCGATGCCTTATCTTCCCCAGTCCCTGGCGAAACAACCACCCCACCCAAAGATCAGCCCCACCGCTGCAACTTCTGTCAGCGGTGGTTCAAGAACCGGAATGCCCTGGTCGCTCACCTGCTGGCCTGCCCGGAACGAAGCCATCTCAGGTTGTTTGAAGTTGGTATATTCCAATTCCATCTCGAAATTAACCCTACCCGTAGGATCATGCGGGGACTTCGGAAATTACTCATAGAACATCCGGATGACTCACACCTGTTCTTAGGTGCCGTAATGTTTCTTGAGAATACCGGAAGAGTTAAATCATACAAGGTAACAGAACTCAAAAAAGGATGAGGGTTTGATTTGATGAACCGTGATACAGTTCTTGTTGCTGGGGTCATCATCATCATGCAGTTGTCCCTGGCTCTTATGGTCGATGAGATCACCCACGATTTCGCCGTGACCCTGGCCGCAGTTGGATTCACTCTGACTCTCCTGGTGTTCCTCTACATCATCGCGCTCTATGCTACGGAAAAGATCGTGGCCGCTGTTGATGCCAAGAGGCTCCAGGAAGGGGATGTCCTCCTCGCGCAAGTGATCGGTAAGGAAGTCCAGAAGGCCCTGACAGGGAAGGCCGACAAGCCGGGGCAGTAGGGATGGAAGTGAGAATGATGGAGTTCAAGAACGGATTTGTAAAGGTATTCAAGCCCATCTTTGGTGACAAGCCCGAGAAGCGATTCTTTGAGTTCGGTGTCATGATTTTTGGGATGGCCCTGATGGTCGGAGGGGTCCGGGTACTCTCCGGAATAACCCACATCAACGGCCAGTTGTCGAACTACGAGCTGTTCGGAGCAGTGAGCATCCTGTTTGGAGTGTCATTTCTCATCATGTCCCTTCACTGGACCTTTGAAGACTAATCCTATTCCTGGCGGTCCGGAGCGGATCTGACTTCCGGACCTCCTTCCTTTCCTTTAGTTATTGCCCGGTGCGTGATCAGCATTTCCTGGGCCGCACCACCCAGGATCATGAAATACCCAATGAATGGCAGAATGTTTTCTGGCAGAATCCTGGGTAGATTGTGGGTTCCAATGATGTTCAACTCCTTATTTCCGCAGGCGGGGCATACGGTGACGTAATAGGTTATGTAACTTCCAGGGAATTTCTCTGCCTCGCGCTTCTCTTCCAATACGACGTAGAGAAATGGATGCTTGCATTTCTCACAGACGATATTGATAAATCTCAACCTGGGATCAAATCCGTCGTGAATAATTGCATTTGCGAGTGCTTTCCATTCCATTTTTACCGCCTGGGCAGATATACCGCGTCCCTGTTGGAATTGAGATATTTCATGTCGATTTTCCCGGCCTGGGCCATCTTCCGGAGGACCATATTCAGATTCTTGAAATTATTCAGGTTCATTCTGAATCCCTCCAGCTCATCTGAAATATCGTTGATGGTCGCCCCCGACGGACGGCCATTGATTATCTCGAAGACTGTTTCATGGCGTTCTGTTGATGACATCAGGCTCCAGTCCATGCTTTACCACTCCAGAATCTGGCCTGGTTCGCCTTCTGGGTCCGGAGCGATACGGTGCAGGCCCGTTAAGACCCGCTTCAGCTCATTCCCAGTGGCTGGGACTATACCATCAATCTGTGCCAAACGGCCCAGGCTGTCCCAATTGAACCCTATCCATTGCGCTGGGATCCCGTCTTCCGGAGAGGCTTTCTCCCACATCCTGATGCCCTTCAGATGGACCTGGATCTCCGTGACTTCCCTGAGAGTGAACCGCTCCGACCTGTCTACCCATGGGGACCAGTACGGCCTCGCTGCCCAGCCATGGAAAGAGACCAGATCCCCGACTACATACCGGCCCGGCTTGCCTATCCTGATATCATACCTGATCTCACCTGAGACTACTCCGGGTATCTTGGGTTTGTAGGCTATTGAGAGATAGTGTCTCCTGGGCTTATTTTTGGATGAAATAGTCGCAGTCCTCCTCTTTCTTGTCATACGGGGTTGTTGGCAGCATTTTTACCTTTATCTGGCCTGGATATTTCATCGCTTCGATGACATACCGCTTGCAGCAGTCCCTCAAAGGACATTGAATCCCCATACAGTAATCGAGTGCATCCATTCCAATCCGCTCCGGGTCATTCCAAATCAATAGCCTGTCCCCCGATATTCTCACCCAATCAACCCAGTGGACAACCTTCTGGAGATACGGGTTGAACCTCCGGCCCCCTGAGACTTCATGCCGATAGTGGACCGCGAATTCCTGAGGTGATCCGAACCCACTCTCACTGAAATATTCGTCCCGGACGAAGCCCAGGGGCCTTGTTTCCGTGGCTGTGATGACAAACGTAGTCTCACCCACCCGGAAGGAGTCCCCAGGCCCCCCATAGGCCCTGGAGCGCGGGAGGCACCAAATCGTGCCAGCTATCAGCCCCTCTCTCTCGCGGCGCGAGACCGGGATCTGCACCTCTGTCATGTCAGTATCCATTAGGTGGGTTTTCCAGGTGTTTAATGTTAGTGAAAACCGGTTCCCCATTCGGGGTATAATGGTAGAGAAAATCTTGCATTTTTGCTGGATTATCGAAGATTAGGCCGCTGTAATACTTTGGCCTGTCGGAATAGAAGTAGAGACTTCCAGCGGTGGGGTCCAGGGCCAGCCATTGGTTCTCTTCGATTAATACAATCACCCAGGCATGTTCCAGGGTATTTCCCAATGGTAGGATCCGGTTCACGGATCCGACCACAAGTTTTGCTTCGAGACCGGCTTTCATGGCCTGGTTCCACACATCCGAAGCCATCTGATCGCAATCGTAGACGTTCTCGTAGTATTGGTGCTTATGATAGTAATTGGAGACTATTTCATTGGCCATTGTCATGTTGTATATTGCTGATGCTGATCCAATCGAGTTGGGACGTACCGGAGTTATCTCAGATTCAACGAACATGACTGAGGGTAGTAAAAGTCCGATGACGATCCCTATGACGAGGGCCAGTGAAAGCCCGGCAACGATGTAGCTGACGATTAGCCGCTTTTCCATGCACTACTCCTGACTTTGAATAGATGGTATGTCGTTATCCCTATATAACTTTATCGAACTTATTCTGCACAGTATATTTCTGAAAAAGAGGTCAGTTTGGAGGGCTTTTCCCTCAAGATCGGATCCTGTCACTGGTTCACACCTTGATGGTGACTTCGGTTCCACGCTTCGCGGCCATGATTTCCCGATAGTTGCTACCGACGATGTGAGTCACTGATGCAGCCACTGCACCGCCCACACAGAACATGGCAAGACCAATGAGCGAAATCACGGGCACATATTCGATAAAGAGCCCATAGACCACGCAGATCAGGCCGAGGAATGCAATCCAGTAGCCGAACAGGAGCGTGTTTCGGAGTTTGTTCCGATCAGCGAATAACTTCATGATTCACCTCCTTATTTACCCTGGGCGTTGCCAGGCGGTCATATGGCGATCCGGGTTGGTAACTGTCAGTCTGAAACACTTGGACTCACCTTAGAATCTTTTTTCGCTTCTGTTGGTTTTTCTGGCTGGGATGACATTTCCGGTAAATCGTCCAGGATCTCTTCGAGCTGCCTGCTCCTTACGATGAGCATGGTGGCTTGGGAGATAACGAACATCAACGAGAGGCAGGAGGCCCCAAATATGCCTATGAAGTTTACATCGACTATGGTGGACCACGATACCCTGAACAACTGCACGAGGAGCGGGAGTTTATCCGGAGTCACCCAGAATAGTCCGAATCCCGCTATTCCGAACATGAGGAGTGCCCCAATTGTCAGGAATATTGCGTGTTTCATTGCTTTCCTCGCATTATTTACCGTCTTTTTCAGGTTCTGCGGCACGTCATCCAGGATCTCTTCGAGGGTCTGTCTCCTCCTGTAGAGGATGTGTCCCTCTACGATAACGAACATTCCCGCGAACATGAATGCGAAGATATATCCCGTTTTATCAGCCGCGATGACTGTTTCCTCGGATACCGAGAACAACTGCGCGAGGATTGGAATCTTATCCGGAGTCACCCAGAATAGTGCGACTACCCCGAATGACAACAGAATGAGACTCGCAATCATCAGGAGAATTGCGCTCCTCATCTCTTCGGCTGCATAATTCACGACCCTTTTTGGTGATCTTGACTGATGGTAACGCTCCATGATTCTTTCACCTTCCTGGTTTCCTCTGAATAATCGACCTTCTCTGCTGAGATACGTCCCGCTGCGGGGGCGGCTGTGCCCCCGGCCCCTGCTGCGGCGGCCTCTGGACGGATTTCTTCTGGACCGGCCTGGCCGGTGGCGGAGGCGGTGGGGGTGGCGGAGCCTCAGCCTGGGCCTGCTGCGCGGCCAGACCGTAGATGATCTCATCCAACTGTCTGCCGCGTAGATAATGGAGAAGTAGATCCATTACGAGCAGCGCGAGGGCACCTGCGAGCAGCATGAAGATCATGACTGAGATGATGGTGGTGATCATGACCAGATGGGTCGGCCCGAAGATATTTGACAGCCCGATGAGGAAAAGGGGCGTTGTCAGATACCATAGAATCGCCCCTGCTGCAAGGCAAATTGCGGACACGATTTCCAATTTAACTGATTTTTTGAGGTCTGCCCTTGTATTAAGGATAAATTCCTTGACGGTTTTTGCCATCAGGTTCCTCCCCAGCCGACGATGTGTTCTTTCATCGCATCCATTTCATTCCTCGGGAAACCCAGACCCAGATAGTGAGTTGCCAGGGTGTTCAAGTCATGGCCACTCGAAACCGCTATGAGTAGATGGGCCTTCTGATCCTCAAGGGTGGCCATAAGCCAGGAAATCAAGGTCTTCCTCATCATTTTGCTAGTTATTCCTGTTTTTCCGATGCCTGCTTTCTCTGCCCCGCGATGGAGAGCACGATTGAAGGCGATCCGCGTGATGGCCTTGACCTCGCCCTTCTTGATGCCCTCCACCAGCCGCTCGATGGCCTGGGTGCCACGGAATGAGAGCATCACTGTCCGTTCCTTCTGCTTTGCCTTCACCTTCAGGATACTGCCCTTCGGCAGATCGATGACTCTCCGGGCTGGTTTGAACCACTCTGGATTGTTCATAAATCTCCAGAATTCTTCAACCCGCATGCCCGTATAGAGAAGTCCGTCGAGAATGAGCTGATGGCGTGGGTTCATCTCGTTCCGCAGGAGCTTGTATTCGCTCGGTTTCATGATCCGGGTTTTCTGCCGGATCATGATGTCAGTTGGCTGGTCCACCATTTATTTCCTCCACTCGTATCCGGATAGATCCCGGGAGCTCATAATGCCCACGCTCCTGAGGTATACCCCGCGAGGAGAGTAATCAAAACCGCGAGACCCAGGATCACGTAGTTCCATTTGTCCCATCTCTGCCTGTTCGTCTTCCAATCCACGATTCCTGCCACCAGAGAGCCTGCCAGGATGAAAACGGCCACTGGTTTCCCCACGATGATAAGGAAGAACAGGCCGAAGGCGAGGAGGACGAGTTCGATGATGTAGGCCGGGCTCACCTTCCTTTCTCTGTAGCCCAGCAGAGCTCCGATGATGCCCCAATCCATGAAAACCGCGCCGAAGACCAGGAAGAAGCCCTGGGGCCACGGCTCGTGCAGTATCACGAATCCCGCGTAGGATGCCAGGACTATCACCGCCAGGGTCTCGATGAGGATGAAGGCAACGATGGTGTTCTCCTTCCGGATCCTCTGAGCCAGCTCCGGATTTGTGATAACCGGCACGATTACAGGCATATTAAGCCCCCGCATGCATTGAACAGGCACGAAATCCCAAGATCCCAGGCGTTGAACTTCATAATTGTGATGGCCGGAGCAATGGCCAGGACCATGAACAGGATTCCAATAACAAGATTCTTTTTCTTGATTTTTCCAGGGAGGACAGAGGATACCGTCCACAGGAATGAGGTCGGGATCGCCAACAATGCGACCAGAATCAGCAGAATCTCCATGATTGCCGTAGTTATCGGGAGGCAGAAGATTCTCGGGACAAGGACGGCCATTAGACCCAGCCCACCGTAGAGAATCGTCACGATCATGAGATTAACCATGGATCTGACGGCGTTCCTCTCGATAATTCCGTTGAATATCTGGAAATGCTTTGATTCTATGAAATATGTGAAAAATATTAGGACGATGAGGGCCGGGACCGTCACCGCCGGAGGGATGGTTTGCATCACCACCATTTTTTCACCCGTATGATGGGCCCGGGTCCGGTTTCTTGCCCTGGGCAATCTGTTCGTCGTAATTCTTGACGTTCTGGGCCATCCAGCTCGCAAGACTCCGGAACGTGTCCGGGCTCATCCTAACATCTATGACGAAGACCCGCTTGATAACTGGAACGAGCATCTCCGGACCCTTATCAGGTAGGAATTTTCCCGCCTTAATATCCGGCTGGTCGAAGAACAGAATCACCTGGCCGTCCTGTCCAGTCAGATGTCCGATGGCTCCTGTGACGAAGATTGTCCTGAAATTCTCGTCCTTAACGGTCTCAAATTGTGGGGGTTCACCTGGCATTCGGCACCTGCGACCTTTCTTGGTAATCTTTCACCATCGCATAGACCACGAGGCCCCCCGCGACCATTGCGAGGATCCCTCCGGCCATGTACCCCTGGGCCATGATGCCTGCCCCATCCACCACCATCAGCCCACCAGCAATGATCCCAGCCAGCCCCATTATCGGTTCCCCACAGATCGATAGTTACCGTTCCCGAGAACTCTGATAATTATCATTCTTCACAACATGATAATATCAACCTTCCGTTATGACTTTTCCGGGCACAATTTGAGGGTTTTTTATGTCCCTTTTCCGGCCAGAGCTATCAGGATAGCCTATCTTGATAGCTTTTGGGCCTCAAAACGATAACCTCATGCATATGCATACAAGATATGACCAAAAAGTTATATCCATCCGGAGTGACTTGGAGTAATTAATGGACGGGGACCAGTACCGGGTCGAACCATGGATCCCCACTGTCACCATTGGTATCGAGGCCGTCATCTGCTTCCTAGAATCTACAAATACCTAAGAAGGGGGCGTGAGATTACGCCGAAAGGACTGAAGAAGAACGAGAAGGATATCTTCATCGGGCAGCCGCACCGCAGCGACGTTGAATACGACGGGATTAAGTTCGATTCGCCAGCTTCGCCCAGGCCCCAAAGGAAGCCAAAGAAGGGTTCATCCGACGATCCACCGTCGTAACGCCCGTGTAGATTTCCCGTTTGCATACGGGTCCGGTTCCGGATTGACAAACTTTCCCCGGGCTATACGTCGAACTTTTTTCGGACAGGGACGCTTATATTTTGGACGGGAGAATATCCGTGTATGAGAGCCCATTTCCAGAACGGGGAAGAGGAATTCAAATACTGGTTTGATCTCATCAGAAAGAAGAGGGAGAAGGCGCAGCAGGTCCGGCGCAGTACCAATACTGGAGCTGCGATGCTCGACGGCTACATCACCGCGCTCGACGAACTGGAGAAGACCGGAACTTACGGGATCCCGAAAGAATAGGCTGATTCTTCGTCGTTTCTTCGACGGATCTCCTTTGCAGAAATCCCGCTGCATACGAGTCCGGTTCCGGATTGACGATCTCTCCCCGGGCCATATGTCGAACTTTTTTTCAGACCGGGACGCTTATATTTCAGAAATGTGAAGAGACAGTAAGAATGCCCGAATTTGATATCCAGGTCGAGATCGAGAGCTTCATGCGGGAGTCGATCTGCGCTGAGAACCGCCAGAGGTTCGGGGCTCCCCGAACTGTGTCCTGAAGACGACTGCTTTGGATGCCCCGCCGATGCCGACCAGTCATGCGAGCTCATCAGGGGGCCGTGATGGACTGGAAGATTGAGATCCCACGAAAGATGACGGACCAGGAGCGGTTCGAGCGGATGGGTTGCCTGATCATGACCGAGGAAGGCCGATATCAGTATGGGTTCGAGAGAGGTTGGTAAGATGCATTCATGGAAGATTTTGCTGGTCGTTATCTGGTGCATTGGGATAATCATCGGGCTTTACGGGCTTTTCAACATGAATGGCTTCATTATGCTGCTGGGCGGGGTCAATTCCCTCCTCGCCACGCACGTCGGATATAATATAAAAACCGTTTGCCTCGAATGTGGCAAGGAGATTTACCTATAATGCCCTGTGATTCTTGCAAGCGGTGGACCTGCGGCAAGGATTGATACCTGTGAAAAGGCCAACAATTGTGACTATGATTGCGGATTCAAGCCCGTTACGATTCCCCCCACCGCGTATGTCGATGACTGGGATGTGCGATGCGACGGCTTTATCTATGATCCCGAATCGTGATTGATCATGGCTGTTTCCCACGCGCATTACAAAGTCGCTACCCGTTCGATCCACTACTGCCCCGAATGCGGCTACCCGATGCATTGCGGTTGCCACGCCTGCCGCCCCAGGCTGCCGAAGGACATGGTTCCCTACCGCCCGACTGAAGACGGCGAGGGCTACAGGTGCGGCAACTGTGGGTTTGTTGAAGGGTGCGATGGCTGGATGGATATTGAGGTTGATCAGTACCATGCCTGGTGCGCGGTCAACGGGCAGATCCCGAATATATGAAGAACCTGGAAATCAAGCCCATGGAAACGTGGCGAATGCGTAAACGGAAGAAGCGCATGTGCTCTTTTTGTAAAAAGGAGATTGAATGGGGAAAGCACATCCTCAGGTATGCTGGCAAGAAGTTCCACCCGGAATGCGCTATCAAAGCGGGTTACTACCGGACGGACCGGACGGCCTGACCTCAATGCATATGCATTAAGATACGATACGGTTATATAGACATACCGACATAGTGATGTTGTGGACTCAAGCGAGTCGTCCCTTGGGGTTTCCCCTTTACTCGTTGAGAGGGATTTGACCTGTCGGTGAACTCCACCAGTGGGTGAACGGGGGAAATCTGGCAAGCCAGGTGTCCCCCTGACCACAGGTTGACTGGCTGAAAGACCACATGCCCGACCACGAGAGCGGGTGTGGAGGTCCACCCCTCCCTCGGAAGTGCGATATGTTCGAGATGAAGCCGTCGAAATACTGGTGGCATGAAGCCGACACTCTCCTCCTGCGTACCGCAGATGTTCAGCGGCATTTCGTGGATCTGCTCGATTCTGATCCGTATGACCATTTCATCTCCAATACTACGAAGGCTCTCAAGGAGATCAAGGAACTGACCGAGGACATGGGGATGCGGTTCCAGGAGGCCCTCGACCACGACCTGGAACGTCACCTGGTCGGTATCATCACCTTGGGCGAGTACGCTGAAACTGCGAACTGGTTCACCGACGGTATCGAGATGGTCGATGGCGTCATGATCTCCTGGCGCATGCTCGCCACGATCAACGAGACCAGGCAGCGGAGGCAGCTCCGGGTGCAGCTCCGAAAGATGTGGAAGGCCCTGGGCACCCTCAGGGCGCACATCAAGGCCCGGTACGATACCGATACCAGGTACGAGGACCGCACTCCCACTGACCTGATTAGCCCTTACCTTTCTTCGGCGCGTTGATTCGCAGGTGCAACTGGTTCAGATATGATGGATACCCATCGTCAGTTTTGAAATTGAAGGTCTCTTCTGCGTAGAATCCTGCATTGAAGTTCCCGCGCAATGCTTCGCGGAGCATTCCCGAAAGATTTTCCAGCACCTCGGCTGCCTCGTTGCAGTCCATCTCGATAGAGAGATGCTCGAAGTTATGTTCCGTTGATCTGCTGACTCTCATACTTTGATAACCTCGTACCGATCCCGCTTAATTCTCTGCCGCGCCTTCGGGCAGACCTGGGCGTAGTCCTCGACGCACTTTTCGTCAGCCCCATGCTCTTTCATGAGATACCCGTCCTCGGCCAGACTGTCCCTGAGGCACTCGGAGATGTGGATGCAGTCCCCGAGAATATGGCCGGACCCGCAACTGCGATTGCAGACGCTTTGCACGAACTGCCGCTTGTCTTCCGGCAGGCGGTTGACCAGGATATCCGAATACTCGTCCAGGCAGACCCGACAGAATTCACCGTCATTGGCTGGGATATGGCCTTCATCGAATTCCGTTGGATCTTCCTTCACGCCGTCCCAGCGCATTTTTTTATCGCAAACCGCCCGTCCGCCTTTGAAGAGATGAATGTCGTCGTCTGCATCTTCATCCCTGACACGGCCCCAGCCCGATTTCGGGTTCCTAGCTGTCATGCGGCACCTCCCAGGTCAGAGCCGGTCATCTGATGTGCAATACCCATTTTTATCCCGGGTCTGGGCGATTTTTCCTCCGCAAACTGGACATTTGAACTTCAATTTGGCCGCGCATTGCTTGCAGAAGGCCGTGTCGTTCTTGATATGGCAATATGTCCAGTGAGAGCGGAAGGTCTTCTGGTAATCCCTGTTTAGATATTCCTCTTCGAGCCCCTTCTTTTTTATCAATTTGCGAAGGGCATCCAGGGATTTCTTGTCCTGGCCTACATACCGCTTGAACGCTTTATTAGTCCTCTCGTCTATTACCGCCCGACAATGCCATTCTTCTTCATCCTGGATATTGTCGAACATCGACCAGAATGCGATTTTCTTACCGCATTTGTGGCAGTATACCCGGTGGGTTGAACACATGGTCAGCACCCGTCCTCATCTACCAACCTGTGCTTCCCGAGAGCCTTCCAGAAATCCAGCCGCTGGTTCCAGAGTTCCAAGCTGCTCATGGCTACGACGTATGCGCCATGTGAGAAGGTTTGCTGATAGCCGACATGCCATCCGCATCGTGGGCACGTATGGGCATTCAGCCGGTAGCCTTCTTTGGACCCATGACCGTAGTTCGTCCTGAAGCCCCGTCCGCAATGTGGGCAATGGCGGATGTTGTCCCGGTAAGTCATGTGATGATTGTGGGTCAGATCATTGAGATCCAAACCCGAAATGCCACACTTCTTGCATGACCCTATCGGGATTTCTTTCTCTTCGCCAACCTTCTTAATGGTCTTGAACCGTACCCTGAGCTTCGATCCGCACTCTTGGCAGTAGTATTCCTTCGTATCTCACTTCCCCGGAGGATATGGGCCTTGCGGCTGTTACCTGCCCCGGGACATCTGCATTGATGATCAGGTGGTTCATGCTTCCTCCGATATTTTCGGTGAGAGAATGTGCCACCGGGGATCGATCTCATCCTTCCTGATTTGTATATATGATTCAGTTCCCTTGTTCGATATCAGAACCCGTACTCCCATATCATTCGTTCCAGCTTCTCGCAATGCTCCTCCCCTAGATAACACGGGCTTGGGCACCCATCACAGACCATCTTCAGGAACTCATGGTACGACAGCCCGAAGTGAATCTTCCGCAGGCGTTCTGCTTCTTTGTTGCTGATTCTAGTTGTCACTCGTCATTCTCCCGAGGGATATGGGCCTTGCGGCTGTTACCTGCCCCGAAGATTATTTAAAATGACATGGATACCTTTCTTTTGTTCCTAGTTTTTTTGCACACGGATAACACTTTCCTCCAAATTCTTCCCACTGTTTAACCGCTCCAACATAATCAACAGATTCATTAAAATCAAATTTTTTGCCACAACAACTACATTTAAAAAACCTTGGTTGGTTCTTCTCTCTTTTATTTACAATATACTGGTTATCTGCCATTTTTCCTTCCAACAACAAGGCTAATTTCTGTGTCTTACTTAGTTTTAGTCTCACATTTCACTTCCCCAGAGGATACGGGCCTTGCGGCTGTTACCTGCCCTGAGGATTAGGTATGTGTATTTCCCTGCGAATGTCGTTCTTCTGCTCGAACTCAAATTGTTCCCAGCAGTCCCCGCCGAGAACGCACCCATCACATCGCGGATCGTACTTGCCTTTCCCGATATCTCCGAAACAGGGCGGATTGTAAATAGGTATCATCGAAGATCCTACTGCGGCACCTTGGATGGCCGATATTTCGTGATTTCCGGGAAGGGGCCCGGAGTCTTCTTCCTTGCCAGGATCCGGCCCGTGTAGCGGTCCATCTTCACCCACTGGTGGATGATGGGGTTGAATACCTGGATGATCCTGGCGTATTTTCCCATTGTTTCAGTCCTCTTCCCGCGCCTCTTCTGGGATTTTGACACCGTTCCATCGGTCCTCATCGAACTTTTCGAGGCAATCTAACGTGAGGATGCATCCCGCGCAGGCCGGATCCTGGAGTGGCCTGTTGCCGATATCCCCGAGACAATCCGGAAGTTTCTCGTTCATTGTAAGTCTGCCTACAAGGGAAGTTCGCCTTTCGCTATTACATACTTTCCCATGCGGCAGGGTGCGCCCGTCTTTCCCATGACGTGATGCTGGTAGCACGGCGTCTTCTTATACCAGGGCATTTTATGGATCGCACAACTGAATTTGCCTGGTTTGCTGCCGCGCAGGTGTTTACAGGGCTTGCCGTTTCCAGGATGAAAGATGAGGTTGTCTTCCCTGAGTCCCTTCTTCGGATCGTCAACGATGATAACAGAGAGCTGGGTACAGCAGTACCCGCACCGGAGGCATTTCATGGCCCCGGTTACAGGTGCGCCCATGCCGCGTCCCCCTCAGGGGTCAGCCAGTCCCTGGCAAGGCTCGCCTCCGCGCCCAGGGCGCAGTACATCCTCTCTTCCATCTCCCAGGTCAGGCGCATGACCTCGATCTCCCTCTTGATGGTCCGCCGAAGATCAGTCGCCCTGGCCTTTCTTACCTTCCGCTGCTCCTTGTTCGGATCCCTGCACGAATGGCACCGGCCCATGCAGGCAACCCCGTAGGGACGGAACAGGTGGTCCCTGAAGGTGTACCGCCTCCAGGTGCCGAAGGGCCTCCGATTATAAAATCTGCGCGTCCGGCTCATTCGTTATTTGCTCCTACACTGTACTTTAATTCCCAGTTTCTTGAGTTTTTTGGTCAGTTTTATCCCACAGGCCGCGCAGTGGGCAGTCCCGATGACCTGATCCTCATCTGTCAGGACAAAGAGCGCGGAGTTCTCCATGGAACTAATCGCCGTTCCGGTCCGGATCACCTGCATCCGGATCCCGCACTTCGTCAGGTCGATGCCGCAGCCCGGACAGGCCGGGTTCCCCTGGGGCGGGTCATCGGTCATGCCTTCGCCCGTCCCGCCGTAAATGAATCCACGAGACACATCAGAAAGATCGCGTCCGTAAGTTCCACTTCTATCCCATATTGTTCGATGAGGTCGGCCTTTGCACCTTCGATCCGCTGGTAATCTTCCTTCAGGAACTTCACATGCCGATATCGTTTCGGTGGACCCGGCATCTTCTCCCTTGTCCTTACTTCCTTCAGGGCATTTGCTATAGCCGTCCGTTCCTTGTAGGCACTTATTGCGCTTTCCCTGTCTCCAGGACGTGTCTCCTCTACGAAGCCTTCACGAACCGCAAATGCATAAGTGGCCCCCGTGCCACACTCGCAGATGAGGCCATAGAACGGCGGTCCTTCGAGTTTCATCACTTTTCCACATTTGGGGCATATTGCTTCTTGGGTCATGCCTTCACCTGCTGCGGCAGATACTCCCGCTTATACCTCTCGAAATACAGGTCGTCTATTTCCTCGTTGCCCGTCATGAGGGATGCATATTTACTGTTCCAGAAATTCAGGACGAAGCAGGTGAGATTCTGCGCGTTCTTGAACGGGAATGAGGACAGATTGTTGTACTTCGGGAACCTGCGGCAACAGGGTTCATAGGAGTACTGCACTCCGTAATCGCCCCATTCCGACTCGTCGCTGAAATCCACGCATTGCGTGCAGGGCCGCTGCCTGGGCACCCCTGCATCATCGAGCTGGTCCATGATGGTATCAAATTCGAGATCGATGAGGTCCATGCAGTAGACTAGGTAGTTCGAGACGCCCTCGAAGTATCCCTCCGTCCAGGCTCCCCATGGGGACTGGTAAATGGATACAACGTCGTCCGGATATGCCTGCCGCATGAAGGCTGCGGTGACGTGCCCGAGGATGGATTTCCACCAGATGCTCATACCTTGACGGCCTCCCACTTGTCGCGCTTCTTCGGCACCCCGGCCTTCTTCGGCTTCCTCTGCCTTGGCTTCTTCGCCTTCTTTGGAGGCACCCCCATTACATCGTTTATTACGTCCGCCAGGGATGGAACAGTATCCAGCTTGGTGGCTGGCTTGGTGGCTGGCCATGACTTGATTGACGATGGAGATGGTTTTGGCGGTTGAGACTCTATCCGCCTGGCCTTCTCCTTCGCCTCAGCCTCGATGTCGCGCTTCATTTTCTTGATTGCGGTTGGTGCTACCTTGTGCGCCTCGTAGAGTTTACAGATCGATTCTTTGACGTGTTTCTGGCCGCATGCATGGCAGGTCGTATAAACTTTCCATTCAGGTGATTCCTCGTGGCTCGCCATCCTAGATTCTGCAAACTCTGACATGCTGCCGCAATGCACGCATGATACTGTTTTCGAGGACATTATTTCCCTGCCAGGATTTTTACCCCGTTGTCCTTGAGTAGTTTCGTGATCCGGTCCTTATCTTTTTTGTTGATCTGGATGGCCAGAATCTCGAAATCGAGGCCGGTCTTCCACTTCCTGTACTCGGCCACGAACTCCCGGTCTTCATCGGTAGGCGGATCTCCGTTGCCCTGCCATATGATGTAGATTTCCCCCGCCTCGATGGTGATCTTATCGGCAGGGTCCATCTTCCCATCCCAGAACTCCGCCGGGATGGTGCCGTCCTCCTCGAAGTACCAGTTCTCGTCTATGGTATCACTGAACGCCTTCAGCTCGGCGTAGGTGATGGTGATGGATTTCGGCTTTGCCATGGACTATCTACTCCCTTGGAGTAGTCTATGTCGGTATGTCTATATAACCTTTTACACCCTGGAGTCATTTTGGATACCCGTACTCGCAGAAATTGCAGATGAGAGTGCAGGGCATAATCCTGGCCTCCGGGTAATCCTTCAGTTTCCATTCCCTCAGCTTATTGGCCCCTTCGAGGCTCATGGGCATGGCCTGGGCAATGGTGTCCTGGTCGTCGAGGGCCACGAAGTACAGGTCCAGGTGAGCGCACCGCCTGATCTCACCGAAGCCATAGACCCGCTCGATCCCGCAGTAGAGGCTGATTTCGTGATCGCAGCGGTCCAGGATGGCTTGCAGAACTTGTTCCGGGGAATGATCCGGGCAGTAATAGAAGATGTCCCCGTCGGTATACATGACGAACCGCCAGCCCTTTTCCGAGAGCGGGATCCCATTCTTGTCGAGGAGGGCGGTCCGATTCTTCTGCGGCCTGCACAGGATGCAGTGGGCCTCATACATGCCGCTCCTGTCTTTCGCTTTCTCCTTCTTCATATTGTCCCACTCGACGATCATGGCCGCGATCTGCTCGCGGTGATTCTTCATGGCGTGCCAGCAGGTGGTGCAGACGTGCCCCCGGTTGACGTGGCTGAACCGACTGACCCGTTTCCAGTCCGCAGGGTTGGTCTTCCCACAGAGCGCGGTGTTCCAGTCGCTCATGATGTGCCACGGCCCCAGGGTGCCTTCCCGCCTCCGCATCCTCGCCATGACTACATTCTGAATCGGTGGTTTCGGTGCCAGGTAGTTAGCCAAAGGATAACGCCCCCGCATGCATTTCCGCCTGGATCTCCGCCACGGTCCAGTGAGTGTGGCAGACCGTGCAGACCAGGCCATCCCCTTCGGTATGGAGGACCACCTTGCGGTGGAACCCGATCCCGCAGAGGATCCGGTACGGTATGTGCCTAAATCTCATATCGCATCTCAAAATCAGATTCATAGAGAACACATCCCAATGTGTTTTGGAGAGCATAATATCATAAAATGGCCGTTTTCT
>Ga0315296_10000941_pt1 | contig 25889 bp, 20 predicted proteins | sample YL17G14_18_MG_FD_203921 | JGI IMG/M metagenome (GOLD analysis project Ga0315296, IMG submission 203921) | Sediment microbial communities from Yellowstone Lake, YNP, Wyoming, USA - YL17G14_18 | ecosystem: Environmental > Aquatic > Freshwater > Lake > Sediment | place: USA: Wyoming | collected... | reverse complement strand
GATGTCCAGTTGCCGCCAGACGGCTGGGGGCAAGTGCAACTGGTGGGCAAAGGCAGGCGCCTGCGCTGGGTGCCGATCAATGCCCATGCCCGCCGGGCGCTGGAGGGCTACCTCGCGCAGCGCCAGGACGACAACCCGGCTCTGTTTCTCAACCGCAGCGGGCAGCGCTTCTCGGTGCGCGGAGTGGCCTTGCTGGTGAACCGCTACCTGCGGCGCATCGGGATCACCGACCGGTCGGGGCCGCATCTTCTGCGTCACACCTTCGCCACCCATGCCCTGCGCGCGCGGCCCAACCTGCGAGCGGTGCAAGAGCTGCTGGGCCACTCCAGCGTCACCACCACCCAGCGCTACACGCACATGGAAGCAGAAGACCTGCGCCAGCAGGTGGCGGAACTGCCGGGGAACGGTTTCGGTACTAACGGGCACCGATCTCCGCATGGGCGCGTGTCCTATTGAACCCCCGATCGGACAGGCCGACACAGCCCGATCAATGCTCTTGAGCAGTGTACAGACTGACCGGCCTGCACATCCCGCTCAGTTCCGTCGGGCAGGATACTCTCACCGCCAGCAGATTGGGCTCACCGTATCGCAGCTTGCCCGTCACCTCAATCTCAAATGGCAGCTTCCAGCCGCCCGGGGTTCTTCCGCGGCCACCTATTTCCTCGCCATTGAGGTAAATCGTGCCTTCCTCATCCAGGGCGCCGATGCGCAGCATGATGCGCCGCCCGCGCCATTTTGGATCAACAGCGAACCTCACACGTGCCCAGGCCTGCGAGTTGGAGATGCCCTTCATCGGTCCCGACTGCGAAAACCAGAGCGTGGTCGTGCGCACCGTACCCCAACTGCTGTCATCGAAGCTGTCCTTGTGCCAGCCCTCCGCGAGACCGCGCTTGTCGGGGTCCGTCATCGCGCGCCACACTAGAGGGACGACCGTGACCAATTCGGAGCCTTTCGGATGAAAGCCGCCGGCCATGTCCAGCGCCTGCTGCGCCGCTCGTCGGACGCGCGGCGACGGATCGGACATCACGGGTGTCAGCGCTTCGACCGCCCCAAGTCCTCCCATATTGCCGATCGCGCCTGCCGCGATGCTGCGGACGTCCTCGTCGTCGTGGCTAAGCAAGTGCTGCAGCGGTTCGATGCGGCCCAATTTGGCGATGGCATGGACAGCGGCCCCGTTGACCAACCAGTCGCCAGTCTTAAGCACCTCCTCTAGCGGGGCAACGTCTTGCGGCTCAACCATTCCCGCGATCTCATGAATGGCCTCTCTCCGCATTTCCGGATCGTCGCTGCGCAGCAGGCGCCGCAGCGTTTCCAGGGCCGCCGGTCCCCCGATCGTGCCGATCGCGTTCACTGCAGCTACGCGCAACTCCACTTCTTCGTCGTCCAACAACGCTTGCAGGCCGGGTATGTCCCGCTGGCCACCGAGGGCGCCGATGGCTTCAACTGCCAGCACTCTCGTCTTCTCGTCTTCATCCTTGACCAGTGCCCGCAGTCGCTCCACGTCCTGCGCTTGACCAAGCTTGGTCATTGAACTCGCGGCGGTCTGACGGAGCCGAGGTCGCTCGCTGCTCAGCAACTCGCGCACGGCCTCGCGGCCTTGGTCGCCGCCTATACCCGCAAGCGCCTCTGCGGCAGCAACCTGCAAGTCCCCGTCGGGACTCTGCAGCAGATCGCGCAGTGCGGGCACGGCCTCCGGTTTGCGGACGAGGGAAACCGCCGCCAAGGCCACTGACCTGGCATTGGGCTCATCGGACGCGGCCAGCGACTTCAGCGCGCCGACCACAGATGACTGATCCACGCCGCTGAAGCTGCTGAGGAGACGCTCGGCCAGGCGCGGCGCCTGTTTGTAGTCCAGGCGATTGACCACGTGAACCTGCTCCTCTGCGGTACCGTTGGTCAGGATGTCCTCCGGCAAAACGCTGCCCGGGCGCACTACCGCTTGACGCACTTCGCCCACGCGGACCGAGACCAGCATGTAGTGGTGGAAATCGCCCGCGCGCGGGTTATCCATGATCCCGCCCCCGCCCCCGCCGACTATGTAGTAGCGAACGCCCTCCTTCTCCGGCAGCTTTCGATACAGGTGCCAGTGCCCGGAAAAGACCGCGGTTCCCGGATGTCGGCGAAGTAGATCGTGCACGCGGTCCCAGATACCCGGATACGCAGAAGCATCGAACAGCGGTTCATGCAGGAAAACGAAGATATGGCGGGCTTTCGTCTTTGCCAGGTCCGCGCGCAACCACTCGAACTGCGCATCGCTTATCTCTCCCCTGAACCCCACTTGTTCCGAATCCAGCGCGATGAAGTGGCAGCCACCGTAGTCGAACGAGTACCACGTCGGCCCCGCGTATTCCCGCCACAGGCGCTCGTGCAACTCCGTTGTCACATCGTGGTTACCGACCACGGGAAAGAACGCCGGCTGTGACGTCTTCACGTCCGCAATCACCACATCCCACATGCGGCGCGTCTGCTGCTCGTAGGCGTAGCCGTAACTCAGCAGATCACCACAGACGACCACGCAGGCGACGCCCAGGGCGTTGGCCTCGCGCACGATTTGGTGGAACGTCTCGGGCGGTGTGTACTTCTCCGAGCCTTGGATGTCGCCAACGACGATGAAGCTGAACCCATTCGCATTCTGGTCCAGCTTCCCCACCTTGGTGAGGGCCTGGTCTACCAGCTTGGGGCTGCCCGCGGCTTGGGCAGACGACGCCATGCCCGCACTCAAGGCCAGCAGGACGACAAGGACCGTAACAATGCGCAGCTTCATACTCATCCCCTCGCGTTCAGTTGTGATTGCCCGGTATGCAATGCCGTGGCTGCGTTCGATTTTCTTTATTGCACGTGCATTGCGCGACACCTCTCGTCGGCGTTCGGAATCTCGTGGCGACTCGCCGCACGGCTCCAGCGCCAAGCGATGCCCTGCCACAATGCCGTTTCCTGCGTCGACACACTGGCCAGAAGGCCAGTTCAGGGTCAATCCTGCGCGGTTGCGAACTGTTGCCCCCGCCGGGCGTCGGCTGCGGCCCCACGGCAGCCAAGCGCCAGCTTACGTATCAGTCAGCACCGCCCAGCCCTCTGCTACCATTGATGCAAAATGGCCGCGTTTCGGAACTGCGTATTCCGCCTTACGGCGCCCGATGACCTGCGCCGGCAGGTCGCGGAGCTTCCTGGGAATCGGCTTCGGGCTTGACAGACTCCGCAGGACTCCGGCTGCTGCCATCATCTCTCACCCGACTGGGCGCATCAGTCAAGCGCAGACTGAGATCATAACGGACAGTTCAGGATTCAGTGACCAGCCGGGGACTGCAGGAGGCCCTTCGGGAGCCTCCTACCCGTTCTCGCCCTTCGAAAGGACACCGGGGGCGGCGCCGATGATCCCATCCCTACATCATCGAAGTCGCAGGCAGATTGCCGCGGCCGTTGCCGATATCGGCGCTCATGCAAGGCAGGAGGATGGCTCGGTTTCGGATAAACAGCTGGCTGTGACTGCCAGCTGTCTGGAGGGGACGCCGCCGAGAGCGATCATCGCTGATCAATCGAGTGGCTGACGTGGAGCCCAAGACCGAAAGGAACAATCATGAGGACACGACCCTGTCTCCGCTACCTGTTCCAGACCTCAGTCGCAGGTTTCCTTCTCCTTGCCCTAGCGAACGCGGCTTTCCCAGGCGAACCGAGGAGGCTCACTTTCCACCGGGGCTCGGGCGATAAGGCATTCTACGATTTCGCCGTATCCGGCCGCGGCATCCAGGAGGACAGGCCAGTCGAATTCACGCTCAAGATGAGGTGCGAGGTGGTCTTTGGCAAGCAATCCCACAGTTCCCAGGAGGTCCAGGCAAGCATCGTCGCTGGCACGGTGGAGGCCAAGTCTGGGGGAGAGCAGGTGTCCCGAAAGCTTTCCCCCTATAGTCTTATCTACCAGATTGCTGCCAATGGACAGACGCTTTCCTCCAGAGTAGCTGCCGGTAAGCCTCCTGAGATCCCCTTCGCTCAGATGACCTTCTCTCCCGAGGATGCGGCCTTCCTCTTGCACCTGTCTGCCGGACCTGTGAAGAAGGGCGATACCTGGAACTGCGATTCAGGCCCGGCGAGTCCACAGCAGCGGGGGAAGACGACCTTCACGGTTCTGGGAGAGGAGACCTTCAAGGGCAGGCCCTGTCTCAAGATCGGAAGTGCAAGCCGTCTCAAGGTTGACGAAACAGCTCCCGCGGGAAGTCAGATTCAGGCGCATCTCCAGGGACAGGTAATCAGCGGCCAGACCTATCTCTTCGACTACGGGCGCGGCTTGGTGCTGTTCGCAGAGGGCTCCGACAAGTTCAGCCTCACCAGTAGCGTGGAAGATCCAGAGACGGGACAGTCTACAGTGAAGAGGTTCCTCTTCGCCATGAACAAACGGAGTACGCTCACTCAGCTCCGCCCCCGAGGGGGCTGAGAAGCCCTGAGCGGGCACCCGGGCGATTCCGCGAGGAGGGAGACCCAGCCCAGTTCGGTGCGGCAGGTCAGGGGATTGCCGACGTCTGTCACGGCAAGCCGGGTGTCTCCGCTCAGTCGTCCTTGTGGCATGTCGCTACAAGACGACCTGCCGTCCGAGTGTGTGTGAGTTCCGAGCTTGGCCTCTCAGACCTCGATTATCCGCGGCTCGTGGCGGTGGAGATGCTCCAGCCGGCGCAGCGCATAGACGAGCGCGTCCACCGGATCGTCCACCTCGACCCCGGGGAACCCGACCACCAGCGAGATCAGCGCATCAGGCCAGGGCCGGTTCCCGCGCGCGCCCCGCTTGCTGGTCGGCATCTCGCGCCCCGATTCGGGGAAGAAGACCTGGCCGGCCTCGAACTGCCGGGCTACCGCCTCCAGGCGCAGGGCCTTGTTGCCCTCCGGGCGCACGCCCCCGAACGGCAGCTCCGGATGCGCGTCCTCAATCGACTGCAGCAGCGCATTGCCGCTGCTGGCCTTCTCGACCACCACCTCCATCGGCCGCCAGCGACGATATAGCTCGACCATTCTGCGTTCGAGCTGAGGTGCAGTTTCTCGTCCCCACCAGGCGTCCAGCACGAACTTGCGCCCGTGCTCATCCATCCCGACGGTCACGACCGCGCTGAAGTCGCTGCCAAGGCTCGGACTTTCCGCCACATCCCAGGCCTGCACGACCGCCTCGATCACGGGGCGGCCCGCCCGCCCGGCCTCTTCCCGCTCGCGGTCGCTATACTCGATGTACTGGCCCCGGCCCTCGTCCCAGAAGCCCGGCAGCATCGGCTCCGGCACGTCCCGCGGCCAGCGCCTCTCGGCCCACTCGGCCTTGATGATGCCACCCTCGGGCGGCGTCGGGCTGCACATGTATTCGCACGAGAATGCGCGCGTGCCTATGCCGGTCGCCGGGTCGCGCAGGCGGCGCAGTTCCTCGATCGGGAACTGCGCGGGCCAGAGCGCATGCTCCTCGCCATTCTCGTCCGTCCGGATGGCCGGGAACTCCACCACCTCCCAGTCCGGCCTGGCCATCAGCCGGCCCAGCAGATCGTCCTGGTGCCATCGGGTGCCAATCACCACCACCGGCCTACCGGCGCGCCGGCGCCGCGCGTAGAAGACTTCCCAGAACCACCGCTCCATCGCGTCCCGCTGCTCCTGGGTCTGCACCTGCTCGGGGCGCTTCACCGGATCGTCGAGTAATAACAGGTCCGCGCGGCGCCCAGCAATTCCGGTTCCTACGCCCGCGCACACATAATTCGGGTCCTTCTGCCCGCCCCTCTGGCCTTTCAGATACCAGTGAGTGAAGGCCTCGCCCATCTCGGGGTCCAGGCGAGCCAGCGGGAAGACGGCTCGGTAGCGCGCGTTGTCCGCCACGAGCGAGCGCACGGCCTTGCTGAACGGCGCGACGATGTCGAGCGTGTTGCCCGCGCAGATGACGGTGGCCTGCGGGCGCCGGCCCAGGAACCAGGCCGGGAGCGCCACGCTCCACCAGGTTGATTTCGCATGGCCGGGCGGCGCCGTCACTACCAGATGGCGCCGCTCGCCGCGCTCCAGCGCCTCCGCCAGATCGCACCAGGCTAGCTGGTAGTCCTGGACGTCGAACTTCCGGCCCTGGTTGTCGCGCATCACGTACCAGGCGAAGTGGTCGAGGTACTCGTGCGCGCGGGCGATGCGGAAGAACTCCTCGCGGTCCTGCCGGTCCGCGCCCGCCAGGAATGCCTGCAGATCCGCCCGGGTCGGCCCGCTCACTGCTGGGTCTCCTCCCCGGCCTCCGGGTCCTCAATTATGCGCAGCGCATCCTCATCGGACATCCGGCCCGCTAGGGCAAGCAGGCGCTCGAACACCTCGATGCGCTCGGTGGGCTCGCCGCGCGCCAGCCTCTCCTCCTTCATGCCGATTTGCAGGGCGCGCACTGCGTCGAGCGGATCGTCGAAGCGCCTGATCACCGTGTGGCCCTGCTCGTCCTCGACGAAGAGGGAGCGGAAGGCAGCCGACGACGCGGTGCTGGCGTAGCGGATATGCTGCTCCTGCATGTCGGCTATCGCGTCGGCGGCGCGGCGGACCAGCTGGCGCCGCCCCTGCTGAACGATCCGGTCGCGCTCGGCCTGCCAGTTCTCCCGGCGCGCCCACTCTCTTACCGTGTTGGCGCGCGGGATGTCGCACATCTTGGCAATCGCCTTGGGTGACAGGCCCTCCAGGAAGTACTTGCGCGCCCTTTCCTTCAACTCCGGGCTGTATTTCTTCATGTCGAGTCCTCCGCCAGCACAGCGGTCTCGCCGGTTTCGGCCTCCCAGCGCACAATCGTGGCGCTGCACCAGCGAGGCTCAATGTCCATGCAGAATGCGCGCCTGCCAAGCCGTCCTGCGGCGATCAGAGTGGTGCCTGAGCCCACGAACGGATCATAGACGTCGCCTTCATGGTTGCGGATCGGGTGGCCCATGGCCTCGAGAGGTTTCTGGGTGGCGTGCGCGCCGGGGCCGGGTTTGTCCCGCTGGATTTCCCAGACAGTGTTTTCCTCCGGCCCGCCGATCCAGGCGGCCTGCGCGCCGTTCCGGACGGCATAGAAGCAGGGCTCGTGCCGCCAGGAATAGTGGCCGCGCGAGATCACCATCATGGGTTTCACCCAGATGATCTGGGCCCTGATTTGGAATCCGCAGGCCTCGAGGCCAGCCGCGACCTGCAAGGTGTGAATCCCGGCATGCCAGACGTAGCAGACATCGCCGGGGAAATGCTGCCATGCCTCGCGCCAGTCCACGACGTCGTCGTTCGTCACCGCCATGTAGTCGAGGCTGCGTGGCTGCCACCGAAGCCGGCCGGGCTTGGCATCCTTGCGCCACTCAGGGTCGTACTCGACGCCATAGGGCGGGTCGCTGATCATTAGGCGAGGCTTTGCGCCGGCCAGCAGCGCCCGCACGTCTGCCTTCTTCCTGGCCTCCCCGCACATCAGGCGGTGCCGGTGCAGCCGCCAGATCTGCCCAGGCTTCACGCGCTCCAGCATCTCCTGCCCGGCTGGCCCGGCCATCGCGGCCTTGAGGTCGAAGCCATCGTCTGCGAGATCGGCCTGCTGGCTGATCGCGCGGGCCCACTCTCGCTCGTCGAAGCCCAGCGCCTCACGCAGCGGCACATCCGGCTCGCCCGACAGCGCCGCCACCGCGTCCGCCTCATTGCGTGCCAGCTCGGCCAGCAGAGCGGCTTGCTTGACCGGGTCGGCCACACCCCTGATCTGGTTCATGGCGATGGTTCGGGCTCGCGCCTCCTGGTCGCTGGCCTCGACGACCAGGACTGTCATGGTTTCAACGCCTGCAGCCTTCGCGGCCTCATAGCGATGCTCGCCGTCCAGGATTTCGAAGCCGCCTTCGACCGGGCGCACGAGCGGCACGCTGAGCAGCCGGCCATCGTGCCGTACCGTGCGCGTGAGCGCCGCCATCTTGTGCTGCGCCACCACGTTGGGGTTCCAGGGGTTGGGCCGCAACGCCGCGACCGCCACTTCTCGGAGTTGGGGCAGGGCAGGCCCCGCCTTGCGTTTGTTGGCCATTCCGCACGCCTTCCGGATGAACGCCACGCGCCGCGTCGCGGCGCTCCTCACGGTATATTCCAGTTGGCCCAAAGCCGAGGCCCCAGGGGGACCGGGGCCTTGTACCTGAAGGTCGCTCTGCCAGAGCGGGCTGCGGCGGAAGGAGTGCAAGGCCGGCGTTTTGCGTTAGGCGCGCGTCTGTTGCCTGTTCGCGTCCCACCCGATGGAAAGGGCCGCGCAAGCTCACGTAAAGGCGCACTGGAACCACGAGAGAGGTGCACCGGGGCGTATCAGGCCTGCCGTTACAGACCTATAGGCGCCTGCGAGTCGTTCGGGGCCAATGCTGCCCGCGCGACGGCACTAGTCTTCGAGAACGTCGAGTCCGAACACGACGCGCTCGGCCGTGTCTTCAATCACCGTCCACCGTAGCGGGCTCCACTTCGCTTTTATCTCCGCAAGCTTACGGTCAAAGAACGTCTCGCGCAGGTACTTGTCGCGGCGGTAGCGGTAATAATCGCGCTGCAGCGTTTGCGGTGTCTTCTGTCGGTCCGGATACTTCGCATTCCACTTGGCGCACAGTTCTTGCCAAGGAATTCGCCCGTAAAGGCTGATTTTGCGCCTCAACATGGTCAGGAAATCAAATCTCTCATCTGCCACGAATGAGAAAACAGTCAGAGCCTCCTCGAAGGACTTGCCATAGCGTCCGCGCTTCTCGCGCCCGCGGGCTTTGACCGCGCGCGACAGCTTCTCCGCGCGCGGGGTCGCGTCCATCGCGGCTACCTGTAGCGCGATGTAACCGACGTGTTTCTCCGCGATTTCCCGAGAGTCCCGCACGACCTCGGCCAGCTCGTCTCGCGCAGTCTCCGCCTTGCCCTCACTGATTAGGTTAGCGATGTCCCCCAACTCGTCTTTGAAGTCGCTCTCCAGTTCGTGCTCCACGGCTCGGCGCACGTTGGACGCTATCCGAAACTTCCTGCCTAGCTTACCGCTGCATTGCTGCTCCAGGTCGCGCCACGTACGGTTCAGCTCAGCGCGCCACTGGCGCTGCAATCGCGTGGAAGGCATGGCTTTCTCCCTTTGGCTAGACAGGGACAATTTCACGTGAAATTGTCCCTGAACATAGCATGATAAAATCTTACCAGACGAGATGACCAAACGCAAGCCGATGAAGGGAGGAACAATGATGGCCAAGTTCGAGCCGAAGACCATCAACGCCAGAGAAGCCGGCCAACTGCTCGGGGTGAGCCGCGGGGTCGTTTATCGCCTGATCCACGAGGGCGCCATTCCAGCCTTGCGCCTGGGCAAGAAACTGCGAGTCCCGGTAGCCGCGCTCGAGGAGATGCTGCGGAATCCGAAGCCGCTCAAGAAGCATTCAAAGCGGCGTTAATCGAGACTGCGGAGTAGTAAGGCGGTGTACACCACTCGTGTAGCAGACGCGCTCGACTATGCCCGCCGCGGCTGGCCTGTACTTCCCCTGCATTCCGTCGGCGATGACGGCCGCTGCACTTGCGGGAAGCCCGATTGCGCCAGCCCCGGCAAGCATCCGCGGACCCGACGTGGCGTACACGATGCCACCACGGACGAAGCACGCGTTCGCGCCTGGTGGGCGGAGTGGCCCGACGCTAATATTGGCATTCGGACCGGCAAAGCAAGCGGGCTGCTCGTGCTCGATGAAGACCCGCGCCACGGCGGGAGCAAATCGCTTCGCGCGCTTGAGGAAAGGCACGGGCCCCTGCCGGAAAGCCTCCACGTTCACACCGGCGGCCAAGGCACCCACCGCTACTTCGCAAACGGCGATGGTTCCGTGCGCTCGCAGATCATTGCGCCCGGCCTGGAGATCAAGGGTGAAGGCAGTTACGCCGTGGCCCCGCCCTCTGTCACGGAGCGGGAGTATGTGCTCGACCCGTGTTGCACATGGGACGATCCGATTGCACCGCCCCCCGCCTGGTTGGCAGCGATGCTCTCTGATGGTTCTCAGCGGGAATTAAAGTCGCTGCCCGACAGAATCACCGAGGGTCAACGCAACAAGTGGCTTGCGAGTCTTGCTGGCTCGATGCGAAACCGCAACGCAAGCGAGAGTATCATCCTGGCCGCGCTGAAAGCGGCAAACGAGGAGCGCTGCGACCCCCCGCTGTCGGAATCTGAGATCCGCGATATTGCCGGGTCAATCAGCCAGTACCCGCCCGGCGCCATCGAACTGCACCGCGAGGCGCCACACGATAGCAAGCCCGCGAAGCCTCAGGTCACCCGGGCCTCGAACGAGGCTTCAGGGGGCGCCCTCCAAAAGCGCAAGTTCCCGTCATCGTCATCGTCACCTATAGCCGGTGACGGTGATGACGATCTGAATAGCGCCCCCGTTGAACTCTGTAGCCTGGCCAAGCCCGGCCCCCGGCAATGGGTAGTGGCGGGCTTCATCCCCGCCAACGCCCCGACGACTCTGTTCGGGAGTGGAGGATTGGCTAAATCGCTGCTCGGCATGTTGGTCGCAGATTGCGTGGCGCGTGGGCAGAGCCTCTTCGGCAGGGCTGTGCAGCAAGGGCGCGTCCTATACCTCGACTGGGAACTCGACCGGGAGGAGCAGACAAGGCGCGCCTACCGTGTGGCAGCAGGCCTCGATTTCCCATCCCCCGCGCCGGGCTTGTTCTACAAGCAGATGACGCTCCCCCTCAGCGAGGCATTGCCGCAGATAGAAGGCTGGCTCAAAGACCTCCAGATCTCACTCACGATCATGGATTCCTTCGGGCTCGCGACCTTGGGCGACCCCACCGCTGCGAAGGACGTTGTGCCGCTCCTGGCAGGCGTCTCTCGCTTGCCGTGCACGAGCCTGTTCATTGACCACGTCCGCAACCTACAGCCAGGAGAGAAGGGAACTGACCTGAACCCGTTCGGGTCCGTATACAAGTTCAATATCCCACGGTCCGTGCTCCGGGTAATCAGGGTCGCCGGGGATGAGATCTCCCTGTCCTTGCTGCTCCGACAGACAAAGTCCAACTTCGGGGCCCTGTCGGACCCGCTTGGACTGCGGGTGGCCTTTGAGGAGGACAAGGTTCTGTTCGAGCAGCTACCCCTCTCATCACCAGTCTTCGCGGAAGCGAGCGACTACCTCCCTGCCTGCGAGAAGGTGCATCAAGCGTTGCTGGCCGCGGAGGAAGCTTCCCCCAAGGAACTGGCGGAGGAGACGGGCTTGCGTATCGGGACGGTCAAGAACCAGCTGACTCGCCTTCGCGGCCAGGGTAAGGCCGAGCCGGTTGGCGGGGGCCGCTGGAAGGCCGTTGAGGAATCATCATCGTCATTTCCCTTAAGTGACGATGACGATGACAACTCGGCAGTGGGAAAGCAGTTAGATGGCCCGCCAGCTTGAAAGCTCCACACCGTCCCGCGTGAAGGGGGCATCGGCCATGACACCGGGCCGGGCAATTCGCCAGTTCTGCATGGAGTGCGTGGGGGCGGAGAACTCCCGGGCAGCTTTCGACTGCCTGTCACAGGTTTGCCCGCTTTACGCCGCCTGCCCCTTCTGGCACAAGCCCATGCCGGTCACCATGCGGGACCCCGACTACGACGGCGAGCCGGACATACCGCGACCACAACGCCGCCGTCCCAGCAGATCCCTGATCAGCGCCTACTGCCGCACCTGCCCGCCCGGCGACAGAACGGATTGTCAGAGCAGCGAGTGCCCGCTCTATCCCTACCGGCCCTGGCCGGGCCCGGGCAGGGTTCCGAGACGCGTTGCCTCGGCCAGCCAGAGGGCGGCGGCCACAAAAGGGACGGGGGCCTCGCTGCGAGCCAGAGGCCACGCGAGAAGCTCAGAAAGTAGCCGCCAGGAAGCCAGTACAGCCGTAGGAGCCGCGTTCGATGCGTGAGCCCAGGTTGGACACGCGGGGATGCCCCAAGGCGGGAAAGTCGGCCCCTAACCCGCTCGATCCCGAGCTGATGACCGCCAAGGAGCGCCTGGCGGAGGTGGCCTCCCTGCTCGCCCGGGGCTTCCTGCGCTACTGGCTCCGGAAGGCCGCGGACGGCCGAGAGAATGGAGTTGCTATTCTTCGGAGTTCGAGCCATGAATGTCCCAAACCCGAGTCCGGAGGAGAGAGCCTATGAGCAGCACCGTGTTGAGGCAGATTGCCGCCCTGGGCCGGACGTCCACCGCCGACCTCCAGGAGCGGTGGCGGCAGCTGATGGGCGCCGAGCCGCCCCACTACAACCGGGACTTCCTGATCAAGCGGCTTGCCCACCGCCTCCAGGAACTGGCCCATGGCGGGCTGAGCGAGGAGGCGCGGGCGCAGATGAACCAGCTGCTTGATGACGCAGGCTACAACGAACTGGGAGGCCTGCGGGCAGGAGGGAAGCCGCGGACTCGCCCGGACCTGCCGGTGGTGGGGACGCGCCTGGTGCGCGAGTGGGATAGCGAGCGCCACGAGGTGACGGTGGTACACGGCGGCTTCGAGTACCGTGGGAAACGCTACCGCTCATTGAGCGCCATCGCATCTGCGATAACCGGCACCCACTGGAACGGACGCCGCTTCTTCGGGTTGCCCACGCCCGACAACGGAAGGAGGGGCCGGTGAGACGGGCAGACGATATCCAGGCGGCTCCCCTGCGCAAGGTGCGCTGTGCCATCTACACGCGCAAGAGCACCGAGGAGAACCTGGACTCCGAGTTCAACAGCCTCGACGCGCAGAGAGAGGCGGCCGAGGCCTACATCGCCAGCCAGCGCCAGGAGGGCTGGATTGCCCTTCACGACCGCTACGACGATGGCGGTTACTCCGGGGCCACCATGGAGCGACCTGCCTTGCAGCGCCTGCTGTCGGAGGTGGAGGCCGGGCGCGTGGACTGCGTGGTGGTCTACAAGGTTGACCGGCTCTCCCGGTCGCTGCTGGACTTCACCAGGATCATCGAGCTTTTCGAGCGGCACGACGTCTCCTTCGTCTCGGTCACCCAGCAGTTCAGCACCACCTCCTCGATGGGACGGCTCACCCTGAACATGCTCCTTTCCTTCGCGCAGTTCGAAAGGGAGGTGACGGCGGAAAGGATTCGCGACAAGGTGGCGGCCACGAAGCGCAAAGGCAAGTACTGCGGCGGGCCGCCGGTGCTGGGCTATGACGTGGACAGGGAGCGCAAGCGGCTGGTGGTGAACCCGAAGGAGGCCGAGCTGGTCAACCATGTCTTCGAGCGCTTCATCCAGACCGGTTCCACGACTGAGCTGGCGAAGGAACTCAACACCGAGGGACACAGGACGAAGTCCTGGACGACCAAGACCGGCCAGACCCGTCCCGGCGCATCCTGGAACAAGGCCCACATCTACCACCTGCTCAACAATCCCCTCTACATCGGCCAGGTCAGCCACAAGGGCAACCGCTATCCGGGTGAACATGAAGGGATCGTCAGCCACGACTTATGGGACAAGGCCCATGCCATCCTCGACACCAACTACCGCGCCCGGGCGGTGCGGACTCGCGCCAGCACCCCGGCGCTCTTGCGGGGCATCATCCGCTGCGCCCATTGCGGCTGCGCCATGGGGCCGACGTTCAGCAAGAGACACGGCAAGCTCTACCGCTACTACCTGTGCGTCCACGCGTCGAAGAGCGGCTATGATTCCTGCCCTACCCGCACACTCTCCGCCAGAGAGATCGAGGGGGTTGTGATCAACCAGTTGCGGGCGATCCTGCGCGCACCTGAGTTGCTGGCCCAGACCTACCGGGAGGCGCGGGCGCAGGCAGATGAGCAGGAGATCCATTGCGAGACCTTCTCGGAGCGCGACGTGGTGGAGGCGCTCTCGTCCCTCGATCCCATCTGGGACAACCTCTTCCCAGATGAGCAGGAGCGCATCGTGCAGTTGCTGGTCAAGCAGGTGGACGTCTATCCGGGCCGGGCAGAACTGCGCATCCGCGCCGAGGGGCTAGCCTCCTTGGTGGCGGAGCTGCGCGACGAACAGGAGGTGGCCGCATGACTGCAGTGATGGAACAAGCGCTGAGGCTGGAGGGCGACTGCCTGGTGGTGCAGGTGCCGCTGCGCATCAAGCGCCGCGGCGGCCGCAAGGAGATCATCGCGCCGGACAGCGGCCCCGGGGGTCTGCCGCCACGCTCGCGGACGAACGAGCCGCTCGCACTGATGCTCGCACGCGCCCATCGCTGGCAGCAACTGCTGGAATCGGGCCGGTACGCCAGCATCCGAGAACTGGCGCTCGATGTGGGCGTGGACAACTCCTACATGGCCCGCGTCCTCCGCCTGACGCTGCTCGCACCTGACATCATCGAGTCAATCCTCAACGGCACCGAACCGGACGGCCTCTCCCTCGGCAATCTCTACCGGGCACCGGTGAGATGGGAGGAACAGCGGCAGGAGATGGCACAAGGTGAGTAGGTTGGCCGAGGAGCGTCCACCGCGGCGCAAAAGCAAGATTGAGCCAATCTCCTCGAGCTGCTTCGGGAACTCGAGAAGACCGGGCCTCCGCGGTAACCTGAGCATGGGGCGGCAGACCCCGCTGCGGCTTAGCGGGGGCTGTCTGCCGCCAGAGGCAAGGGAAACCCTACTAGGTGAGCGCGTCCAGGCCCCAGACGAAGACCGGCAGGCCCTCGGTGAAGCGCGGCCCACTTCGCCGTAGTAGCCTACGGCTACGAAGGCTGAACCTGCTCCTCGGGTGAGAGCCGACCCAGCCACCCCTGCATCCCGTGGTTGCCAAGGGGTCGCGTTGCTAACGCCCAATGAAGTGACCTGTAATAGTGGCTGCCGTACCGCAGGCGGTTTCACCGGCGGTTGACCGCATTGCGCCAAGCCATTCATCGGCCAAGCGGCTGTGCTCGTTCTCGGGACATCTTCTGTAGAAGTAACTCGGCTCGGTTGGCCTGTTCGCTGCCTGGGGCCAGTTCCGTTACCCTACGAAGGCCACTTTGTGCCTCCGCAACCAAGCCCAACTTCAGATGCGCCAGAGCGAGGTTGAAGGTGGCGTTCACATCTTGCGGAGACAGGGCCAGAGCTTGCTGGTAGGAGGCGACAGCCTCCCGGTAACGGCCCTGCGCCTGGTAGGCATTCCCCAGGTTGTTGAGGATGCGAGGATCACGCGGACTCAACCCAGCCGCACGATTGAATTCAGTCACTGCTTCGGCGTAGCGTTTGACGCTCAGATACAGGTTCCCTAACGCAAAGTGAGGCTCGGAACGGTTGGAATCAGGCTTCAGCGCAGCCCGCAGCGTCGCTTCGGCCTCGTTGGGACGGCCCATCCGAAACTGGATGCGCGCAAGTTGGCTGGCCAAGGCGGGGTCGCTGGGATCTCGCTTGACCGCTGCCGCGGCTTCTCGCACAGCCTCGCTAGGTTCGCCCAGCCTCAAGTATGTCTGCGCAAGTGCAGAGTGGTTAGCGGGTGAGTCCTCCAGGGCGACCGCCTTTCTGTACTCAGTCAGCGCTTCCCGCGCCCGGCCCATATTGGACAGCACGACCCCCAGGTTGAAGTGTATCCGCGCGTAGTCGGGGGCCAGTCGTTCGAGGGCCCTGTAGGTAGCAAGGGACTCGGGGAAACGCCCCATAATATTCAGTAGGTGCGCCAACTTGTAGTAGGCGCCGAGGGAATAGCGATTGAGTTGAAGCGCTCGACGCAGCGACATCTCCGCACTTGGCCAGTAGCCCTCCTGGAGCGCGCGCTCCCCCTGCTTGAGGGCGATTTCGGACAGGAATACCCTACCACCATACACGCCGGTCAGCACAACCCCCACGATAAGTGCGCCGATGAGAGCCGCGGAAATCCGCTTGGGCACTCGGATTCGCCAGCGAGTCAGTCGGGGCTCCTGTCCTGCCTCCAGGGCGGCTATCCGGTGGCCAGCGGTCACGAGCGCCATGTTCAACCACAGATAGATCACGCAGGCAGTCCGGTGCATGGTAACAGCAGCAAGGTTCTGAATCTGAAATGCAATCACTGCCGCCAGCGAGCCGACTGCGACGAACTGCCAGTATGGCGCTGGCCTTCGAACCAGAGAAAGCACGCTCGCCAGGAAACAGACCACCAAGCCTATGAACGCAGCCAGTCCCACTATCCCCTGCTCCGCAGCAACTTCGGCGACCTCGTTGTGGGCGTGCTCGACCATGACCGTGTTGCCGGTCAGGTAGAACTGATGTGACATGTGCTGCGGGATAAGGAACTGATATGTGGCCAGGCCACTGCCCAATATTGGGTGTTGCTTGAAGATGCCGAGCGCCCCCCGCCACATCATCAGCCGCTGGACGTTGGACCGGTCCTTGGTAGAAAAGGACGAGGCGATCCTTTGCTGCTGATACGGTGAAGGGCGCAGAGGAATACGCGGGCCCACCAATATCACCAGGACGGCCCCAAGCAGCACGGCCCTACGCCAGACATTCCTGGTGACGCCGCCGGGATCAGGGTTGGGCAGGATGGCAGCGGCGAGCACAAGCCCTACCGCCAGCCCGCCGTAAGCGGCCCGGGCATAGGTCCACACTACACAGAGAAGCATCGCGAGCGCCAGGCCGCCCCACGCCACTGTCGGCCATGTCCCCTTCTCATTCCTCGGCAGCACGAACATCGTCAACGCGAGCGGGGTGAGCAGAACCAGGTACCCCGCGAAGAACGTCGGATTCGCAAAGGAGGACAATATCCGCTCCTCCTTCGGAGTCCACTCTATCCAGTCTATCCCGAAGCGCTGAAGGATTCCGTAGGCGCATGCAAACGCTGCCCCGATCATGGCAGCGGTCAGCAGACCCATGACCCGTCGAGTATCTCGCAGGTGCGAAACGACCAGCAGATAGAACAAGGCGTAACTGACGAGCCTCAAGAAATCGGAGAAACTGGCGTATTTGAAGGGAGACCACAAGACCGAAACGAAGGCCGCGCCCAGGTACACCAGGATAGCGGTGTGCAGACGACTCTTGGGCCACGAGAGATCTCCCGCTAGCAAGCCTGTTCCCAGCCAGATTGCAGTCATGACGGCCACTGCCAGGCTGAAGACGAGGGTCTTGATCGAGTTGACGTTGGCTGCCCCGGTGAAAAGAAGAAGGGGCGTGACGGCGACAATCAGCAACAAACCGAAATAGACAGCCCGGTCAGTCGTTCCCGGACGCACCCGCGCCGCGGCGGTGGGGCCTTTTCCGCGTTTTCTCCCCCTCATGTTCATCGTGATTCGTCACGTGCAAACCATCTCCTGCCGCTGCAGGCCACTGAAAGCACCGGCAGCTTGCAGTCAGGTGGCGCGCACCGAGGTGCTGCAGGCCGGTAGTTGAGTCCCCGCTCCAGTAACCGAGAGCGCCGACGTACTTGTATGGGTTCGGGAAGGCCTCCGATTGCGAGGTCACATTCCCGAAGGCGTCGTACCAGTACTGCCCCACGGCACTTTGATTCACGTCAACCACCCTGCGCACGCTCCCAAGCCTGTCATAGAGGGGATAGTACCATGCGCCGCTCCACCTGATCGCAACCAGCGCATCGCCATACGACGGCCCGGTGGTGATATACCTGGCGACCTCATTCATGTTCGCGTCGTGCTCCCCGTAAACCCGCGCGCCGTCCAACAGGTAGTTCCTTGCAACCCCTGCCTCCGCCTTCCGCACCCTCAATCCATCCCCATTATACTCGAAAGTGGCCGTGCTGTTATCCGGGTAGGTGACGCCCGTCATCCTGTTCTCATAGTCATACGAATAGTAGGTCGTCCCCAGCCCGGAAATGGTCTTGCTCGTCGTGTTTCCGTTGTAGTCGTAACCGTATCCCTCGATGCCCCACGGTCAATTGCGGGACGAAAAGTAGTGAGCAAGGGTCAAAAGGTAGATCAACCATCCAACGATTGCGGCGCTCTCTGGAACCCCACTAAGGGGCCAGGGCGTCGCATAGATCAGCCACATCATGACGATCAACCCAATGACCGGCCAGGCGCCCCGCGCTGACACTGTCCCCATCCGACGCAGATAGAAGACCAGGCAGCCGCTGGCCGTCGCCAGCACCGTAGCCACCAGCGGGGTGATGATGCCGCCGAGAAGCCGGCCCTTTCCTTGCGCAAAGCGTGTGAAAACGACGATGACCAGCGCGTAGAGGACGACGGGCAACAGCAACCTCGCCCAAGGGCCCCACGGCAGCGGCCGACCAATGGCCCTGAGCAGGACAGTGAACCTAACGGTACTGGCCAGCAGGAACAGAAATGCACCCGCCGCCAACGCGAGCCAAACCCAGTTGACAACTCCGAATGCCAAGGGCCGACCTCCAACTGGGCCAATGCATTACCACGCGACAAGCGGCGCGCACTTGGCGTAGCAGCGAGAGAACTCAAGAACGTGCACCGCCGTAAATACGTTTCCGAGTCGGCTCATGAACCCAGCCAGTCTCCGCGACTGTCCTACGGTGGCGTCAATCCCCTTCGTGAAATTGTTCCCCGTGAACCCACCCCGCCGCGTCTTTGTGCCCAGCTGGAGCTTCCTCAGGCGTCTCATCACTCCACAGTACTTATCTTTCTCCGCCGACAACACGTCAGCGGAGTAGTCCTCCCACGACGCCAGGCCATGTATGCCTGCACCGGCTCCTACCGTCGCTCCGAAGGGCAACCCGAGACAATCAACCATGCAGCCTGTGAAGGCTTTCTGCCTCTCGTGCACCTTTTGCGACATCGCTTCGTCGAACTCTCCCTGTCCGGTGTCGGCGAAACTGCCGACGTCGGGGGCGTTGTCTCCGCAGGCTGCGTTAGGCACTTGCATCTGGCCGCCTATGCACTGCCCGTCATCCGTATGGCCTCCGAAGCACATGAAGCACGCAGTCTGCTGCAGGCCCGAAGGATCGGCCGCCGCAGTAGGCATGTTGTCAACATAGGGGTATCCGTCGGCATTTCCGCCCAACGGTTCGGGCTGCGTGAACCGCCCGTGAACGGCGTTGTAGTAGCGGGCGCCGAGGTGCTGGAGGCCGGTGGTCGAGTCGGCGCTGTAGTAGCCGAGGGAGCCGACGTATCTGTATGGGTTGTAGGTGCTGCCGGACTGGGCGGTTATGCCGCCGAAGGCTTCGTACGAGTAGGAGTCGGTGGCAGTCTGGTTGGCATTGATGAGCCTGCGCGTCGAGCCCAGGTTATCATAGAGCGGGTAGCGCCACTCGCCGCCGGTGCGCAGCGCGATGAGCGGGTCGTAATACCAATCGCGCTCGATGATGAAGCGGTTCAGTTCATTCATGTTCGCGTCGTGTTCGGAGTAGATCCGGACAGCGTCGAACAAGAAGTTCCTCGTAACGCCAGCCTCCACTTTCCGCATTCGCAGCCCGTTGCCATTATACACGAAAGCCGCGCTGCCTTGCGGGGTTGTCGAGGACACCATCCGGTTCTCATAATCATAGCCCCAGGTTGCGTTCCCGCTCGAACCTGTGCGGCCGATGGTGTTGCCGTTCGCATCGTAGGTGTAACTGTCTCCGCCGGCCACGGTCATCTTGTTGTTGGCGTCATAGGTGTAGTTGGTAGTCTGGCCGTCCTTTATCATCTGCGTCCGATTGCCGACAGCGTCATACTGGAATGTTCGCGAGTAGGCCGAGCCGCCCGTCTTCACGTCCGAGGTCAGCCGGTAGATGTTGTCGTAAGCCCAATCCGTGTAGGAGTTATCCTCCTCGACCATGTGCAGCGGGTTGCCCACGTTGTCGTAACTGCTGTATGAGTATGAGCAGATCAGGTCGTTGTTGCTCTTGCGGCTCACCACGCTCGTAACCCAGCCGCGCGAGTTGTATGCGTAGGCAGTGTAAGCCCCGTTCGGGTACGCAACCTGCGTCCTGTTGCCCACCTGGTCGTAGGCGTAGGTTGCCGTGAGGCCGCTGAACGCAAGGCTCGAAAGCCCGTTCCTGGCATTGTAGGCGTAGGTCGTAACATTCGCGGCAGGGTCCGTCATCTTCTTGCCGTTGCGAAGGTGACCACTGCGCAAGGTCCCATCTTTGCGAGCCACCTATCAAAGGACTGCTGCTCGTGCGGCGGGCGTTGCCGGTCACGAGCGGTCATTTCACCTGCCGCCCGCGGTAGTAGGCGACTACTAATCCTGTGGTTCCTGCAGCCATCACAGCCAAGAGCCCCGTAACCATGGCTGCGGCGGCCCGAGAGCTAATAAGGCCCACGAGCCATGAGACAAGAACGCACGACGCTCCCACGCAGCACACGGCTGTAGCACCCGTGATCTTCCCGGACAGCGTTGGGGGCAAGCGTCCCATTGTTTCCGGTGCAGTGATTCGCGTAGGCTCCGGTTCTCTGACCGCCCAGACGTACTTAGCCACGCACGCAGCGCCAACTACTGCAAGCCATCCGCCGACTGCGACGGCGAGCCACTGCATACGCTCTACTACGGCCCAAGCGAGGCACCAGACAAGTATGGCGAGGTACAGAAAATCCGCCGGTATCAGGATGCGAAGCTTGGTGTGCGCGGGCCGTACGTCTTCCTCGCGCAACGCCTTCACAAGCACTACCCTGAACACAACCAAGTACACGACCGTTCCGACCCACAGGGTCGACAGCAAAACAGCTGCTGCACCTGACTGAAGCCACCCTGCCGCCAGAAAGTATATTATAGGCGTCGCCGCTAGGGCAGCGACTTCCCTCAAAGCGTTGGCTGACATGCGCGCGTGCTCCCACTACTCCGCGTGGGCACTAGCGTGGTCTCGGGCGGCGGTGGGACCTCCTGAGGTTGTCGAGGAACTTCTTAGCATTGTCCAAGCACGGCGTGCTGGCACACTTGTCGTCGCTGGTCATGCATGCGGCAAAGTCCGCAACCGCGATAGGCCCCGCCACGGTGGCCAGGCAGACCGTCGTGCCCGTATTCCCAGCGGCAACGCAGGCCGCGGCGCATCCACCCCAACCCGGCCCGCTGAGGATACAGGCCAGGACGCAAATCTCACTTACGAGAGTAAGCGCGCCACCGCAGAGTGCTACGCCAGCACCAAACGCGCATACCGTCTCTTTCGCACATTTGCCGACTTTCCCCCAGTTGATTCTCCCGCTAGGGTCTGCGAACTCCGCTGGCGCATTGTTGCCATATGCGTACACGTTGATTTCTGCGGTGCTTGGGTCCATCGTCGTGAACCGGCCGTGGGTCGGGTTGTAGTAGCGGGCGCCGAGGTGCTGGAGGCCAGTGGTGTAGTCGGCGCTGTAGTAGCCCAGGGAGCCGATGAACTTGTAGGGGTTGTACGTCCCGCCCGATTGGGCCGTAGTTCCGCCAAACGCCTCATACGAGTACGTGTCGGTCGTCGCTTCGGCCGCGTTGATCAGGCGGCGCGTCGAGCCAAGACTGTCGTACACAGGGTAGTACCATGCGCCCCCTGTCCGCAGGGCGACGAGCGGATCGTGGTACGAATCGCCCTCGATCATGAATCTGTTCAAGTCGTTCATGTTGGAGTCGTGCTCGGAGTAGATGCGGACCCCGTCGAAGAGGTAGTTGCGCACTACTCCTGCTTCGGTCTTGCGGATGCGGAGGCCGTCGCCATTGTACACGAAGGAAGCGCTCCCCTGGGGCGTGGTCGAGGAGGTCATCCTGTTCTCGTAATCATACCCCCAGGTCGCGTTCCCGCTGGAACCCACCCAATCAACAGCATAGATATGCCGTAGGCGAGACGAAACAGTGCGCCCATACTACCGAGCATGCCCAGACCTGTTAGGTACACGAGAACTGTCCGCAGCCCAAACGGCCACAAGGTCTTCGGTAGCATGGTTGCGTATGCAGCCGCGCAGACTGCGGCGAGAGCTACGCCGGCGAGCGCCCAACGCGCACCAGCAGCTATCGTTCGGTCGGCATGAGGTGGTAAGCCAGGCGCTTGGACCGACGCGCGGCGGTAACCCACATGTCTCAGCGTATGAGAGAGGAGGAGTAAGCAGCTGATGCCACCTCCCCAGACTACGCAAAGCCCCGTATTCCACTGCCAATCCGGAAGAACGAGCCAGATAGCACCGAAAGCCGCCTGCAGGGACCACAGGCTGGAAACGAACCAGCGCAGGGCGCCCAGGCTAGTCCCGCCGTACCAAGTCGCAGTCGCACGCACGATACAGATGGGTGAATAGGGCAATATTAGGAGGCCGGCACCGAGGAATATCAAGCCGCCGGCAAGTACTGCCGGTCCCAGCGCGTCACCTGGCTTGAAAAGTAGCAACATATCTCCAATGGCCGATACCCCACTGCCGACGGCCGTGACCAGATGCGACGCAGTGTGCGAAGTCCTGGCAAGACCGGCACTGGCCCAGCACAGGGCGACCGAAGCCAGTGGCAGCTCAAGCCCCCACCAAATAGCCCAGTGGCCGCCCGACAGTGACAGCGCGGACATGCCGACGACCGGAAGCAACAATAACACACTTGCCGTTGCCTTCGCGCAGGCCCATTCTGCGGCTATTTCCCGCGGCTCCTTCGATCTCGCCATAACGCGGTCCCCTATCCTGAGCCCACGCGCTCATGGCTCACGCTCGACACTCCCAAGCGTCATTGCAAACTATCGCTGCCAGGCCCATGCACCATGCCATGCAGCTGTAGAAAGCGGGCGGGCATTCCGACGTCGGGGAGCAGGCAGCGCCACACGCAATACCCGATAGGAATCCACACAACCAACAAGGCATTCCATGCCAGAATCGTCCGCCGCCTCCACCGCCCTGTTCGCAGGGAACGCGGACCTCCCCGCCTATGCACTGCCCGTCATCTGTATGGCCCCCCAGGCACTTGTAGCACGCAATCTGCTGCAGGCCCGAAGGATCGGCCGCGACAGTCGGCATGTTGTCAACATACGGGTATCCGTCGGCATTTCCGCCCAAGGGTTCGGGCTGCGTGAACCGCCCGTGAACGGCGTTGTAGTAACGCGCCCCCAGATGCGCCAGCCCCGTGGTGGCATCGCCGCTCCAGTAACCGAGACTTCCCACAAAGCGGTAGGGGTTGTACGTTGGTTGTGGCTGGTTGGTTTCGTTGCCGAAGGCGTCGTAGCCGTAGGTGTCGGTGACTGCCTGGCCTGCATTGATCAGCCTGCGGGTGGAGCCCATGCGGTCGTAAAGGGGGTAGTACCAGGCTCCCGCTGTCCTGATGGCATGCAGGGGGTCAGGGTATCTCGCCACTTCGCTCATGTTCTGGTCAAGCTCGCAATACAAACCGCCCCCATCGTAAAGGTAATTCCTGACCACTCCCGCTTCGGTCTTTCGCACTCGCAACCCGCCGCCATTATACACGAAACTGGCGCTGCCTTGCGGGGTCGTGGAGGATGTCATCCTGTTCTCATAGTCATAGCCCCAGGTGGCGTTCCCGCTGGAGCCTGCGCGGCCGATGGTGTTGCCGTTGGCATCGTAACTGTAACTGTCGCCGCCGGCGGTGAGCATCTTGTTCATCGAGTCGTAGGTGTAGTTGATCGTCTGCTGGTCCTTGATCATCTGCGTCCGGTTCCCGACGGCGTCATACGAGAAGGTGCGGGAGTAGATCGTCGAGTTCTGCGAGTCCTTCTTCACGTCCGATGTCAAGCGGTAGATGTTGTCGTAGCCCCAGTCCGTATAGGAGTTGTCCTCCTCAACCATGTGCAGAGGATTCCCCACGTTGTCGTAGTTGGTGTACGAATACGAGCAGATCAAATCGTTGTTGCTCTTCCTGCTCACAACGCTCGTAGCCCAGTTGCGCGCATTGTAAGCATAGGCCGTGTAGGCCCCGTTCGGATAGGTAACCTGCGTGCGGTTCCCGGCCTGGTCGTAGGTGTAGGAGGCGGTCAGCCCGCTGAAAGTCATGCTCGAAAGCGCGTTCCTGTTGTTGTAGGCGTAGGTCGTAACGTTGCTCGCCGGGTCAGTCATCTTCGTCCGGTTCCCGACCTGGTCATACTCATACTTGAAAATCTTCGCCCCTCCGCTGGTGGGCTGGCTGACCGCAATCAAGGCGTCGTTGTACGTGTAGCCGCTGTAGGTGTCATAGTAGTAGGTGGTCGTCCCCGTCGCCTCCGTCATCGAAGTTCTTCGCCCCTCATCATCATAGGCGAAACTCACATCGGCGCTCCCGCCGTTGGGCGGATAGTCAATCCCGGTCAGCCTCCCGGCCTGGTCGTAGGTGTAGTATATCACACTCCCGTCGGCCTTCGTCCACGAAGTCCTGTTCCCGTCGGCATCATACCCGAAATACTCGTGCGTCGAGTCCGGGTAATCGCCCTGCACCAGCCTGTTGGCCGCGTCATACACGTAATAGGTGTAGTATCCCCGCGCGTTCTTCACCCAGGTCATGTTCCCGTTGTTGTCATAGTTATACTCGGTAACGTTGTTCAGCGCGTCTGTTACCTTCCACAGTTTCCCCGTGTTGTAATACTGGTAGGTCGTCGTGCGCCCCAGTTCATCGGTTACGGCAGTAAGTTGGCAGCAGTCGTAGGTGAAAGTCCTGTACGCCCCGCCCGGATAGGTGATCGTCGTCATCCGGTCGTCGTCGTCGTATTGGAAACTCGTCGTGTATCCCCGCGCATCGGTAACCGACGTCCTCCTGCCCCAGTCGTCATATGTGAAGTTCGTCTGGTAACTCAGCGGGTCGGTGATCCGGGTCATGTTCCCGTAATCGTCATAAAGGTACGTGGTCGTGTTGTTCCGCGCGTCGGTAACGCTGGTCATGTTGCCATATGAATCGTATCCGTAGGTCGTCTGGTTGCCATTGGGATCGGTAACCGTCAGCAGGTCATTCGTGTTCTGGTCGTAGGTGTAGGTGGTAACGTGGCTCTTCGGGTCGGTAACCGACGTCAGGTTGTTCTTCGAGTCGTAGGTGTAAGTTGTCGTCTTTCCCAGCGGGTTGGTGGCCGTGAGCATGTTCCTGTTCCCGTCGTAGGTATATGTCCGCGTGTAACCCCGCGGCGTCGTAACGCTCGTGCGGTTGTGATTCCCGTCGTAGCCGTACGACGTGGTGTGGCTCAGCGGGTCAGTCTCGGAAGACAAGAGCCGCTCACTATTGTAGTTGTGAGTCCAGTAGTACCCCCGCTTGTCGGTGATGGTGGCGTAGTCCGAGCCATACGATAGCCAGGTCGTCGCGCCCCCGGGGTTGGTGGTAGATATCGCGTGTCCGTCACCATCGTAGGAGAACCCGCATGGATTGTTCGGTAACCCTGGCCTGACGATGCCGATCACCCTGTTGTCGTCGTTGTAGCTGTATGTGTAAGTGCTGCCGCCGGCCGTCGTCACTTGCTGCGGCCTGCCGGAGCCGTCATACGCGATACTGATATATCGCTGGCTCTGGCCATGCACCTGCGTGAACCGGTCAATGCGGCCGTAGCCGTCGTAGCGCACCTCCAGCCGCGCACGCTCGACGCCGTTCGTCTTTGTCTGCACCTGTGTCGGCCTGCTGTTGCCGTCGTAGGTGCACTGCTGGGTTACGCTGTGGAAAAGCGTGTAGTCAATCTTCCCAGACTTGGCACCGTATGTTGCACCCCAGAAGTAGAGTTTCGCCTGGTTCGGCCGCGTGATCAGGTATTGGGTTATGTAGCCCTGGCCATCGCGCGTTACACTCAGTTTGTCCCGCACCCCCGGCGCCCCGCTGTATGACCCGTCAGCGTTCTTCGTGAAGGTCTTCCGCGCTCCGCCAACGCCGTAGAAAGTTACGGTCGCATCCCCCTCGCACCGCAGGTTCCACGTGTGCGTCCAGCGAGGGCCCAATGGCCCGCTTTGGTCGTCCCCGCCATTGAAGAACATCTGGACTCCCAGCGAAGACCCGATCGCGCCCCGCGGTCCTGCCTGACCGACGGCGAAGCCCGGCAAGTAGTTGTTTCCGTCCCCGGAGGAAATCCCGCACCCTCCGCAGCCCCCCGGCAATCCGCCCACGGGAGCGCCCAAGGCACACACCTGTCCGGAGCAGTGTCCCGGCGTGCCGCCGCCAGAACCACCCCCGCGGCAACCCCCAGAATCGCCGGCGCCGCCGCTTCCCTGGTTGCATCCACCAGGCCCATCACAGGTGCCCCCACCGCTGTCAGCCTCTTCGCACGACGTTCCAGGCGGTGGGGGCGGCGGTG